>Ga0114916_1000028_pt1 | contig 185875 bp, 174 predicted proteins | sample MalvirAntarct_66_FD_83501 | JGI IMG/M metagenome (GOLD analysis project Ga0114916, IMG submission 83501) | Marine viral communities from the Global Malaspina Expedition - Malaspina viral metaG Antarct_66 | ecosystem: Environmental > Aquatic > Marine > Oceanic | place: West Anvers Island... | reverse complement strand
GCACGGTCTTTTCTACACTTCTTTTCTCTGTCATCATCATTTCCTCTCGGGTTAACGATGAACTAGAAGTGTCTCTTAGGCAATCAGACTATTTGGTCCACATGGTGCTGACGGGATACAACCCAGATATTGAAAGCCCGTCAAAGATCTCTCTACCAAGATCGGCTTCGCAACGCTCATCTGGACTTCGGTATAAGCGTACATTGTTTTCGTCTCTGTCTTTATATGTATCTGCACGTATTTGAGCGTTACCAACAATAAGAGATATGATTAACAAAACATGAATTAATAATTTAATTATTTTCGATATTTTTGATATTTTTGATCTGTTCAACTAATGCTTGGGAAACTACTAAGATTGTCAGCGCAAAATTTATTATTAAGTTCATTATATACTAATGTTTAAACTATAATTTTTTCATTTAACGTATAATAACACTAAAGTAAAATAGCTCATATTGAAATAAAATGAACTGACACATAGGTCCATATAATGAAGATACTTTTCATAGAAGACGATCAAATAATTGCTCACATCGTAGTGAAAGCGTTGGAGGAGTCTAATTATACTGTATCCCATCTCACTTGCGGTGATATTGGCCTTAAATTTGCTCTAGACAGAATTTACGACCTTGCCATCATTGACATTATGCTACCTGGTTTAGATGGTCTTTCAATAATTCGAGAAATACGAAAACATAATATAAATATTAGTATCATTATTTTAAGCGCTAAAAGGAGTGTAAATGATAGAATTGCTGGACTTAACATTGGGAGTGATGACTGTACCCCGTCAGCCCCAAGTGGACCAAATAGCCCAATTGCTTAAGAGATAGTTTTCGTTCATCGTTAACCTAAGAGGAAACGATGATGACAAATAAAAGAAGTGTAGAACAGTCAGTACGTGATATTCGTCGACGTACCCGTAAAAAATATTCAGCAGAGGAAAAGATCCGCATTGTTCTAGAAGGCCTGCGAGGTGAAGATAGTATCGCTGAACTCTGCCGTCGTGAAGGGATTAATTCCAATGTGTACTATCGATGGTCGAAAGACTTTCTAGAAGCAGGCAAGAAACGGTTGTCCGGTGATACCGTACGAGAAGCCACCTCAGATGAAGTCAACGAATTACGTGCTGAAACAACCGCATTGAAAGAGACACTGGGCGAAGTGGTCATGGAAAATCGACTGCTCAAAAAAAGCGTGCTCGGAGATGGGGAGGACGATACATGAGATATTGTGCATCAGATAAGTACGAGATCATTCAATTGGTACAGAATTCATCCCTATCGGTTCGACAAACGCTTGCGCGACTCGATATTCATAAGTCCACGTTTTACAACTGGCTCAAACGTTATGAAGCCAATGGTCTTGAGGGCTTGGCAGACAAAAAGCCTGTGCCACAAACCGTGTGGAACAAGATTACAAAAGATCATTGTGATGCCGTCATTGAGCTGGCTTTAGCGCAGCCGGATTTATCGCCCAGAGAATTGGCCGTGACCTACACAGACAAACATGCTTATTTTATCTCTGAATCCAGCGTATACAGGCTATTAAAAGCACAAGACCTCATTACCAGTCCTGCGTATATTCTGATGGAAGCCAGTGAGAAGTTCCAACAGCCGACCACGCGTGTGAATCATTTGTGGCAAACCGATTTTACTTACTTCAAGATTATCGGCTGGGGTTGGTATTACTTATCCACGGTATTAGATGATTACTCGCGTTATATCATTGCCTGGCGTTTATGTACCGGCATGAGTGCGAAGGATGTCTCGGATACGTTGGATGATGCATTGCATTTTACCGGATTGGATGAAGTGAAGGTCCATCATAAACCGCGCTTACTCAGTGATAATGGCCCATGTTATATCTCAGGTGAGTTAGCCGATTACCTTGAAGAAAACAGCATGACGCATACGCGAGGGCGACCCTATCATCCACAAACACAAGGCAAGATTGAACGTTGGCATCGTTCGATGAAAAACCAGATATTATTGAATCACTATTACTTTCCCAGTGAACTGGAAGCACACCTGCAACGTTTTGTCAGCTATTACAACCACGAGCGCTATCATGAATCGCTGAATAATTTAACACCTGCCGATGTATTTTATGGTCGTGGTGAAGATATACTCAATCAACGTGAACTGATTAAACAAAACACATTAGCAATGAGACGACAAATGCATGACGATAAACAACACATTAACTAATCTGATGAATGAATCTGTCTCTTAGCTTATGACGCTCTTTGTCCAAATGGTTTCGACGACGTACAAACAAAGATGTCGTGCGAAGAGTATTGATGAAACATTATCATCCACGCCCTGATGATAGGGGCGGTCCTTCGTGGTTGTCTTTTATTGCAAATATGAAAGACAGTCTGTGGAGTATTGATCTATTCTGTTGTGAATCTATCACACTCAAAACACATTGGGTCTTAGTTGTGATGGATGTCTGTAATCGAAAACTCATTGGCCTTTCTGTTAATAAAGGCCCAGTCGACGGTCCCGCTCTTTGCAGAATGTTCAGCCAGATCATAGGAAGAAATAATCTACCACAATATATTAAGTACAGATAATGATCCACTATTCCAATTTCATCGATGGAAAGCCAACCTTAGAATCCTTAACATTGAAGAAATGAAATCCATTCCCTTTTCGCCCATTTCACATCCTTACGTAGAACGAGTGATTGGCACCATCCGACGCGAATGTCTGGACCAGGCATTGTTTTGGGGTGATGCCGATCTGCAAAACAAGTTGGATGACTTTACCGACTATTACAACAATCACCGTGTGCATGCTTCGCTGAATGGCGAGATAACCACTAATTTTGGTGAAGAAAGATTGCAATCAGTTGCAAGTCTTGGGAAGTTTAATTGGAAAAGACTTTGTCGTGGACTCATGCAACTCCCAATCCCGGCTTAATTGACCAATTCGCCATGCACAGGATGGTGAAGTGGTTGATATTTTTTACAATCTCACGTTGCAACTTGTTGTTCACTCTAAGTTCCAATCAAATACCAGCATACCAAGCGTAATTACCAACATCCTCCCAATATCCTCCCTTACCCTCGCCAACAGTAGCAAGTGAAGCTACGGCTTGTATGCCGTAAACATATTTTGCATGTTTATATCCCAGTTGCCGCTCTACTCTGAGCCGCAATGGCGCACCGTTCGCAACAGGGAGTGGTTCGTCATTCAGTCTATGTGCAATGATGGTTTGCGGATGATAAGCGTCCACTAAATCGATACTTTCATAATATGGCCGTCCACCCAACCTATCGGCACATTGGAAAACAAGGAACTTCGCTGTGTCTTGCAATCTTGCAAAATCGAGAAGCAGTTTGAGCGGCACCCCGGTCCATTTTCCGATTGCGCTCCAACCTTCGACGCAATCATGGCGAGTAATCTGGGTGCGCTGCGGCATTGCATGAAGTGCACTAATTGAAAAGCTTTGTGGTTTTTCAAATAAGCCTGTTAAATTGAGTGACCAGTTAGAAAACCTCTGCTTGACGCTTTTTTCATACTCCAATGTTCCCGGATTTCGAGTACCATTGGCGCGGAATATGGGTGATCTCTGGTCTGGTCGATATTCGCTAGCCAGCTCCATTCGGTCACCTAGCGCTCGATGGACAACGAAATTTACATCTTCAGCACTTGCTAAAACTTGCTGAAATGTCGTGCTGTGAGTTAGCGCATCACAACCGGAAAGCAGACCGCCTGTGCCTACAGCGGCACTCACTAAGAATTTTCGTCGAGTTTGAAATTTACTCATTACATTACTCCAGTTTACTCGTTCCACCGTTAATCATTGACCAAACTTGTTCGAATGGACCAGACAACAGTACCATTAAGATATGCACCAAGAAAAATATCACAAGAAGAAATGCGCTGATGAAATGGATCGAGCGCGCCGATTGCCGACCCCAGAACATATCGCTCAAAAACGGCCAGTTGGCATCCATTGCAGGAGACATAGCGAGACCGGAGAAAATCATTAGTGGCAGCAAAATAAAAATTACGGTGTTGTAAGTTAGTTTTTGAAGAATATTGTAGCCGCTCACGTCAGCACTCTTTCGAAAACGCAGCAACACGTGATCCACCACATCTTTCCAGATAACGTGCAGTGCCCATTCTGATCTATGTATGTGGAGATCGCTTTGAATATGTCGATTCCATAACGAACGGATGATGAAAATCACTAGACTGATGGCGAAAATCCACGCAAAGAAAAAATGCCAGCGCCGCCCATCAGCAAGGCTATAATAAGATGGAATGGTCGCCCATCCTGGGAATGCCCTGGTCATGACTTTGCCATTCTTATCGCGCCAATTACCAAGTACGCCAGTGGTAGCTAACTGGATATCACCAATGCGCAGATATCCATCTGTCGATGAAGATCCAATTGCTAACCAGGCATAATCATTATTCGCGCCATATTCTCCCCAATAAAGTCGCGGATGAGCATTAAAAATATTTAATCCACTCATCAACAGTGTCAGCAGACACAAAACATTGATCCAATGCCATAGGCGCGTAGACAATCGATGACGTAGTGAATCAGAACCGAGCTTAATTCGCATATGAAATTATTTAGTCATCATATCTATTTGGAATAATGATCTGTATAGAGAGTATTGACAAGTTAACTTCTTCAGATCAGCAAAATCAAGTTAAAAATATCTTGTGCATAGCGAATTAGTATTTTGGCACAAACTTGAGTTGAATTCGCAGTCTTAGTTATTGAATAAAATCGATCTATGGCAGGACTCTATGAAGTATTCACTCCTACTTGCCATTCATCTAATTAGTTTACTCGTTCGCTTGTTCCGACCAGGAGGAATGAAGGCCGTTGCCGCCGAAAACCTGATCCTAAAGTGGACTCGTGCAACTCCCAATCCCGGCTTCATTTACCAATTCGTCATGCACACCGAACAATTCATTATCTTTACACATAAAATATACTAAATGATGTTACATCAATGATTTATAGTATATTATCCGTCCAAAATATTAAGCGTACTAGAGTAAATTTCTTGATAACTCACATAGATTGAATTAAAGTGCTATAGATAATTGGGAATTTATACTCGTATACTTAAGTTATTAAATAAATCTATATATTATATACGTCAGTTGAGCTTCGCGCGTCTAACTAGATAAAACATCCAGTTTATGATTTTATCAAGTCATAAATTATCAGAGAGAGAATCATGAAAAGCATTAAAATAATATTTGTATATATTTTATTATCAATTAGCATCATTTCATGTGGCGGATCAGACAATAATGAAACGTCAGATAAACATAATTCTTTGAGTAATCGAGTTCACATGCAAATGAAACTTGTCCAAAAAGAAATGGATGAAATTAAAAACACCACTGATCCCATTAAACGCAAAGAACTTCTTGTTACACATCGATCCAATATGACAAAACTATTAGCTATGTATAAACAACTTCAGACAGATAAATCTGAAGGTGCAAGTGGCGGTCAAAGTGCCTTGATGGCGGATTTAATGACAAGCCAAATAATGTTATATGAATCGATAATGAATGATTTAGAAAAATAATAGAAGCTAAAGCGTTCAGATTGATTTATATCATGATATGACGCTACTGTTTATTAACAGTGATTGTCTAACCAGCTAAAACCAAATACGAATGCCGGCTACTGCTGCAAAATTGCTGGTTTGTGTATTTTCAGCTCTGGCAATATCTTTTGTGTTACCAAACAACTGCGTCCATGAGAGTCCTATATAGGGCGCAAATTCTCTTCGTATTTCATACCTAAATCGCAAATCTAGCACCACATCATTTAATCCGGAACCAACACCAAATCTTCTTGTATCATCTGCGGCGACGTTTATTTCCAATCGAGGCTGCACGATAAAACGCTGCGACACTAAAAAGTCATACGAGCCAGTAAAACGCGCGGACAAATCACCATCATCACTTATAAATAGCGCAGGCTCTACTTCAAATACATACGGCGCAAGACCTTGAACACCAATTGTAGCCAGTGTGCGGCTACGATTTGGACCTGCTCCAAAAATATAGTCGTTTCTTAAACCAACTTGCAAATCCCAAAAGGGAGCAATTAATTTACTATAAAGAACTTGAACCTCAGAATCGCCACTGACTTTACTTGAAGGTTGATAGGCACCTTCGGTTTTCACCCAAAGCTTGTTGTAATCGCCTCCAATCCAACCCTGAGCATCCCAAACATAAGTATCAGGACCATCATTCCAACGATGTTCCAGTTGGTCAAAAATCAATTTTGAATAAATTTGATTTTGCACAGGATCAGGCCAATCTTCTTCAGCATAAGCTTGTGAATACAAGGCTGGTATGACAAGTAAAGCAATAAGCCATTTGCAAAGGTTAGCGTTTTTCTCATATTCAATATTGATCATTTCAATCACTCCAACTATTACGAGACAGAGACGACACGGAACATACCCATATCCATGTGATAAAGTAAATGACAATGAAAGGCCCATTTTCCAGGTGCATCAGCGGTGACTTCTACAACAACTCGTTCTGCAGGCTTGACATTGATGGTATGTTTTCGTGGTTTATAAACTCCAGTGTCGTTATCCAGTTCCATCCACATACCATGCAAATGAATGGGGTGATCCATCATAGTATCGTTCCAAAATACAAGTCTTAATCGCTCACCATAATTAAAATGAATAGGTTCTTTCGCTTCAGAATATTTTTTCCCATCAAATGACCACATGTAACGCTCCATGTTACCGGTAAGATGCAGTTCAATTTCCTGCGATGGTTCACGTTGATCATAACCTGGTGTGAGACTTTTCAGGTCGTTGTAAACTAGCACACGACGTCCATCAGCGCCCAACCCTGCACCGGGTTCCCCCAATCGACTCTTTGCATTCATCGCTAGCATCGCTGTACCAGGCTGATGGTGATCCGGTCCATGTTTATACGATTTATTTGCCATTCCTGATTGTGCAGGCACGGTACTTAAAGATGATTTTTCACTGTCGACAGGGAGCGCATTATTTGCAGTTTGCATAGCACTACTGCTCATATCCATATTACTATCTTTTGCTGCAGATGCTTGTTTTGCAGGGCTATCCATATTCATACCGTTGTCTTCGACTATTCCACCCATGTCCATATTACTATCTTTTGCTGCAGATGCTTGTTTTGCAGGGCTATCCATATTCATGCCGTTGCCACCTTCCATGTCACCCATACCCATATCGGCCATAGTACGAAGTGGGCGTGACCGTCGCTCAGGAATAGAAGCAGTCATACCTTGGCGTGGCGCCAGAGTGCCACGTACAAAGCCACTGCGATCCATTGCTTCGCCAAATATGGTGTAAGCTAGATCGGCTTGCGGTTCAACTATTACATCGTAGGTTTCGGCCACTGCAATGCGAAACTCATCTACATCGATGGGCTGTATATTTTGTCCATCCGCTTGTACTACACGCATCGTTAAACCTGGAATTCGAACATCAAAATATGACATAGCAGAGCCATTGATAAAACGCAGCCGTATGCGTTCTCCTGGCTTAAATAAGGCCGTCCAATTCACCATTGACGGTAAACCGTTCATTAAATAGGAATAGGTATATCCGGTCACGTCTGCAAAGTCTGTCGGGTCCATACGCATCCGTTGCCACGCTAAACGATTATTTATAGCTTGTCTCCAACCAACTTTTTTTGCTTGGTCAGATAAACTTTTCGCCGTAGGTTGTTGGAAGTTATAGTAATTGCTTTGCTTTTTTAGCTTTGCGACAACTTCATGTGGATCTTCAAAAGTCCAATCAGAGAGTAAGACTGTATACTCCTGATCATACTCAAAAGGTTCTTTTTCTTTCGGATCGATAATTAGTGGCCCGTAAACACCTAACTGTTCTTGTACACCGCTATGACTGTGATACCAATATGTACCGTTCTGCACAACTTTAAACTTATAATGAAATGTTTCACCGGGTCTGATACCCGCATAACTGACACCAGGCACTCCATCCATATTGGGAGGGACAATTAAGCCGTGCCAATGTATGGATGAATCTTCCATTAATTGATTGTTTACACGTATCAAATAATCCTCACCTTCTTGTAACCGAAGAAGTGGACCTGGAAGTGTTTGATTAATCGCGGTAATTTTTGCATTTCGATCACCGATTTTTATCTCATGCTGGGCGATGATTAGATCAATTTCTTTTTTATGATCATTTGAACCGGCAATAGAACTCTTCGTTGAGGTTGCCCAAACGTATGAAGGCGCTACACACTGGTAACCTAAAAACACTGACATCGCAGAGGAATATTGTAAAAATCGTCGGCGATCTAAAGTTTTATCTTTATTCAAAATATAGTCCTCAAGCAGCACAGTAATACTATAGTCAAATTATATTATACATAGTAATTATGACAGCACATATCTCTTAATGATTGTCAAATTACATTCTTCAATGCGAATGACCTGAATGCCCTTCTTCAGCCTTTTCTGGAGTGTTGTTATTTTTAAGCTTGGTCAGCGCGATTATTTTTGTATAATCATCAGAGGTCATATTTGGTAAGGTTTTTATAAACGCGACCATAGACCAGATCACATCATCATCATGTGTTTCACCCCATGCTGGCATGCCAGTCATGCGAATTCCATTTTTTGTTACCCAAAAAAGTTCTTTGGCAGATGTGTCCTGTACTTCCTTTTGCAGATCCGGTGGAGGAGGATTAAGCCCAATAGAAAGCGGTGATTTGGATTCGCCTGGTGGAGTATGACATGATGCGCACATCGCATCGTAGTTTTTTGCTCCCGCCAGTATAATGGCTTGATTCTCTAGATTTGGTACATTGTTAGTTATATTTTTTGAGTGACGCTCTACCGATTTCTCTCGTGCTGTAACAAGCAGCCAATCAATTAGTCTATTGTCAGCAACATTTGCTCCGACATTGATATAGCCAGAATAAATAACACCAACACCAAGAAATATTCCTACAAATATCAATATTATTGCCGTTTTTAATAATTTCATATTTACTCCGTTTCCACCCTAAAAAGTATATGTTTCTATTTTTTGAGATTTAACTCATGAGTTAAATCCATATCACAATTCACATACCACAGCTTTTATGGGCTGGACTGAGAATAAAGTATCTTGAAAAAAGTGCGTGAGTGACTAAGCGCTACTCAGCACTGATTGAACAACAGATAGATATAGATTTATGCCGCAGGTGGGCGAAATGGAGGGCTTGGAAATTGTGTGTTAATTAGATTGGTAGAAAATAGAACCAATTGATTTTGCACCAGGGATGAGTTGAATACATAAGTGGCATCGGAAAAATATTTTACGAAGGTGCAGCTAGGCGTGCAATCACCACACTGTGTATCCAAACTCGCTTGGTCACAGCACTCGTCATTACATGCTTCATGGTCTATCGCGACATTTTTAGAAGGTGTTGAATGACAGGGCATGAAATTAGAGTTCATTTCAGATTCAGCTATCGTCGGCATGTCTGATGACTTATCTGATTCTATAATCAAATAACTACTCCATGAACTTAAAGGCAGAAATAACATCAATAGCATCACGACAACACTCATTATCGTGTTTGATCGATTTGAATTATTGATAGTTTTTCCTTGCGTCATTATTCCTACTCATTGAAATACACTACCCTCTCTGACTAAGAATTTCAATATTAAGTTCAATTTGAATTGATAATAATTAAATTATACGGCTTGACAGATTATTAAAATAGTAAACTCCTAGATTTAAGCATCTCTAAGAATTCTCACCAAAATCAGTAATCAAATTAAATATATTGTATCTAGAAATTCGTAGTTTGATACCTAATAGTGTCGAATTCTCGCCCTTTCCAAAGCATTTTATTGAGCAAATCTTAGTTTTTCACTGGACTTGCTGCCCACCGTATGGACGAATGGGTATTAGTAATTATAGGTGAATGTTGGAAAAATGGTGAAAGATATTAAGACGTTAAAAAGTGCTGATTTGCGCAACTACTATCTCGAAGTATTGGGCCAACCCCCACCTCCAAAAGCCAGTCTTCACCTTCTTAAAGGCCAAATTGCCTGGACACTTCAAGCCAGGGAATACGGCGAAGATCCCCACGCATTACGCCAATCCTTACTACAGTTAATGACCACTTCAAGTAGTAAAAATAAGAAAGCCCTCTATAAATCCGGCACGCGTCTGGTACGCGAATGGCAGGGTCACGTGTATGAAGTCACCGTGCTTGAGTTTGGTTATGAATATGGTGGGGAGGTTTATCGCAGTCTTTCCCATGTCGCCAAATCGATTACCGGCGCTCATTGTTCCGGACCTCGGTTCTTTGGTGTCACAAAATCAACATGAGTGCGAGCAAGAAATTACGCTGCGCCATCTACACGCGTAAATCGTCTGAAGATGGACTTGAACAATCGTTCAATTCCCTACATGCACAACGCGAAGCGTGTGAAGCCTATATCAAGAGTCAACGTCATGAAGGGTGGGTGATCCTTAAAGAGTGTTTTGAAGATGGCGGGTTTTCAGGCGGCAATGTCGATCGCCCTGCACTTTCTCTATTGCTTGAAGCTGTCAAGAAAAAACAAGTAGATGTAATCATTGTATACAAAGTGGATCGCTTAAGTCGTTCATTGGCCGACTTTGTTCGTATTGTCGATATATTTGACCAACATGGAGTGTCGTTTGTCTCCGTCACCCAACAATTTAATACCTCATCTTCGATGGGTCGACTGACATTGAATGTCTTGTTGTCGTTTGCCCAGTTTGAACGGGAAGTCACCGGCGAGCGCATTCGTGACAAAATCGCCGCCTCCAAGCGCAAAGGCATGTGGATGGGCGGCACCATTCCATTAGGCTACGACATTCAAGATAAACAACTTATTGTAAATAAAACAGAAGCGAAGGTGGTTCGCTTTATTTATGACACCTATATAAAAGTGCAGTGTGTCCGCAACGTTAAAGAACACATCGAACAAGCAGGTTTGTATAGCAAACAAAATAAACCGTTTAGCCGGGGCGCTCTTTATACCATTCTTAAAAACCCACTCTATATTGGCAAGGTTCAACATCGTGGCAACGTGTTTGATGGCTTACATGAACCGCTGTTAGAAGAAGAAACTTGGAAGCAAGTACAAACCATACTTCATTGTAATCGACATACACAAAAACATCGGGTTCATGCTAAACAGCCAAGTCTTTTAGCCGGACTACTGTTTGATGATAAAGGCAACGCCATGAGCCCCTCGCATGCCACCAAAAAGACTCGGCGTTATCGTTATTATGTCAGTCAAGCCTTGTTACATTATCGCGCCAGTGCGGGTGGCAGTGTGATTCGAATCGCTGCACGAGAAGTTGAACACCCTGTCATTGAAGCATTATTAAGGTTACTGCAATCGCCCAAACAACTCACCTCATTATTTAAAACCTTTTTAAAAGATGCTCTTACACAGCAAATGTTCATCAAGAAAGCAGGGGTATTTGCATCGAATTGGAAGAACAATGCTCCTTCACAACACATTCAATGGCTGCAACAGTTCATTGAAAAAATTATGGTAAGTCAAACCCACATTTCTATTCAATTAAAACTAGCCGGACTTGGACGATTGTTAGGATTGGATCATTTAAATGATGAAACACATAGAATCGAGATCCCCATACAACTGCGTCGTTGTGGTTTGGAAATGAAAGTGATTCTTCCAAACCATGAAGACCAGGCGATTGATCCTTCATCATTAAAAGCAATTCAACAAGGTGTGACGCAAGCACTCCTTTGGAACGAGCAGTTGTTAAACGGACAAGTCACCTCGATTCAGAACATTGCCACGAAAGAGCAACTGGATCGTTCCTACGTCGCTCGACGGTTGCGATTAGCCTTTCTTGCCCCTGACATAATTATCTCTATTTTTGAAGGTCAGCTTCCACCGCAATTAACCATGACAACACTACGTAATGGCTTCCCCTTAAACTGGAAACAACAACGAAAACACCTTGGATTTACTGAAATTCAAGCGCCAAACGTGACTCGCCAATTCTCAATCTGAGACAACTCATAATCAATTAGACATAAATGCGCTGATGGGAAGGGTTACGGACTTGATTGCCCTAACGATATCCACGCAAGTAACTGATTCTTCAAATAATTTAGATATTAATAAAGTATCTCTGGGTAGAGACAAGACTGAGTGGCGGAGAGGGAGGGATTCGAACCCCCGGACGGTTTAACCCGTCAACGGTTTTCAAGACCGCCGCATTCGACCACTCTGCCACCTCTCCGTATCTGGTCTAAATAACTAGCAAGTAAGCTATTGATAACTGTGGGCAAAAATTAGCACTGCTTACTGGAAGAGGCTTTTTACCATATGCCATTCCTCCGGGCTACCCATAATTGACCTATTGTTTGACGAAGTAGTGTGAAGCCCCTATTTCGACCACATATTGACCATAAATTATCGGCCTAATGCCTAGAATAGATTTATTTGAGTGCTAACCGCACAACCCAATAATGTGGTCAGAATGGATAATAACTACAGTAAATATACTGGCAATTGGTGATACGCTGACTGCAACTTGAAATTAGAAATTTTGTCACTATATTAGTGTATATGATCGAGCAATTGCCGATAATGTGGTTGCACATGTAGTAAACTTGGTACTACTTTAATATACTTTTAAATTAACTAATTCTCACTATTGAGGCTTTTGAATGAACAATTTTAATCCGTCGATTTCAACTACATCAGCAGTAAGTATCAATAAGGTACTTAGAAATACATATCTGCTACTTTCATTCACCCTCCTGTTTAGTGCATTAACAGCAGGTATCTCAATGATGCTTCATGTCAGTCATGTTGTATCTTTGGTATGTTCTTTTGGTGCAATGGGTTTAATCTGGTTCGTGTTACCTCGCACTGCTAATTCATCTGCTGGTATAGGCGTTGTGTTTGCTATTACAGGTCTTTTAGGTTTTGGCCTTGGTCCTATTCTGAATCACTATCTTGCCTTATCCAATGGACCCGAGCTGATTGCCACATCACTAGGTGGAACAGGCATTATCTTCCTGGCACTTTCAGGCTATGTTTTAACAACAAAGCGTGACTTTAGCTTCATGGGTGGATTTCTTATGGTAGGACTTATCATTGCGATACTCGCCATGGTTGCCAACCTGTTTCTGCAGATCCCGGCACTGTCGCTTGCGTTATCGTCTGCGATTATATTAATTATGAGCGGCTTTATATTGTTTGATACCAGCCGTATTATTAATGGTGGCGAGACTAATTACGTCAATGCAACTGTCTCTTTATATCTAAGTCTTTATAATATCTTCGTCAGTCTGTTACACATTCTGGGGATATTTGGTGGCGATGATTAATCACTGACACAGTTAATAAAACATAAGCCCGCTGAGTCATCAGTGGGCTTTTTTATTTTAAGAGGTATACAGTATGGATGGAATACAAATTGCCAGCGCAATATTCTTGATTTTAATGCTGGTGTTTCTGTTTCCGCGTGCCAAACAGATGTTTTTAAATAGTCCAAAAGCTGAGTCAGGCGACTGGAATGCAGTGATACTGCCACTCCTTGGCGTAATTGGATTTGTAATACTTCTTATCTGGCTGGTCGGCCAGTAGTTAATCTCTAAAGTTATCAAATTGTAGCGGCACACCGAGTTCCTGTTCGCGTAATAACTGCATTGCCTGTTGCAAGTCATCTCGCTTCTTGCCTGTCACGCGAACTTTTTCACCTTGAATCTGTGCCTGCACTTTCATTTTGCTTTCTTTTATCAGCTTGGTAATTTTCTTGGCAATGTCAGAGCTGATACCCTGATTTATCGTGATATCCTGTGTGGCACGTTTGTTGGCTTCTACTAATTTGCCCTTACTTACACAATTCAGATCAATCCCGCGTTTAGCCATCTTCTGTGTTACCACGTCATAGATTTGTTTAATCTGAAACTCCACTTCAGCTTCCATTGAAACCACGTCATCTTTAAGTGTAATTTTGGCATTGCTGCCTTTAAAATCAAATCGGTTACCTATTTCTCGATTTGCCTGATCGATGGCGTTAGATAACTCGTGTGTGTCGACTTCAGAGACAATATCAAATGTAGGCACTATACTCTCCAGTTAGTAACGAAAAATAAACTTTATGAAACACAATGTAATAATTTCTGTCGGCAGTTTCAATGCCGCCTTGGCCATAGCACTGGGCGCATTTGCTGCACATGGGCTTGAGAAGCATTTAAGTGAACGTAGCATACAGGTATTCAACACGGCGGCTGACTTCCATTTCTGGCATGCATTAGGGTTAATTCTTGTCGGCCTGATTGCAAAAAATACTCCTCAAGCTAATTATTCAGCAATTGCCGGGCTAATGAATCTTGGCATTGTATTATTTTGTGGAAGTTTATATGTTCTGAGTACCACGGGTATGACCTGGTTAGGAATGATCACGCCATTTGGTGGTACATCCTTCATTATTGCGTGGTGCTGGCTTGCCTGGAAATGCTTACGTGAAAATGGTTAACCAACCTTTAATACCTTAATTTCATCACCTAACTGGATTAGCCCACCATCAATGACTTTGGCAGTAAGGCCTCCGTGTCCACGCAAGGCATTGAATACCCCCTCACCGAGTTGTGACTCCAGTCTGCTGCATGGATGACAGAATCCTGTGATTTCAAATGTTGATAATCCAATTCGAATCGTACAGTCTTTTAATGCATTGAGGTTCAGCCCGGATACGGCAATGTTGCGACGCAAATCAGCAAGATTTATATTGGCTTGCGGCATCAGAGAACGAATCACCTCGATGTACTCCGCCTGAATTAGCGTTACCTGGCGCTTGCCCCCAGGCCTTTTTCCCGCCTTGTCTCCATCTAACCCATGATCAGTAATCGCCTGGATGGAAGATTTTTCCTCGATCTCAGCACCTCTATGGGTTCGCAAGCCTATCCATTCTACTTTTCCCGCATGTGGAAAACGTTGTTTAAGTTCTGCGACTTTTTGCATTACGTAGTTCTTGTTGTATTAGTAAAAATATAGGTAGCCTGTATATTGTATTAGACAAAGCATAGACATAATGTGGTTAATAATTTAACAAAACAACTATCTTTATAAATAACAGTGTTTTACATAGGTTTACACATGTAACATATTGTATTATTGTTCACCATTGCTAAACTTCTGTGCGAAGAAACCGATAATAAGGCTGCACAAGCAGCAACCAACAATACCGAGTCCCCAAAACTCGTACCTAGTATGAGTTTAAAGCCTGCGCGCCCCAACCCGTGCAGGCTTTTTTATGCCTGCCCTTTATTTAATGGGTTCCAGTTCTGTAATTCCACCCATGTATCCCACAAGCGCCTTGGGAATACGTACCGTACCATCTTCATTTTGATAGTTTTCGAGGATTGCAACTAAAGTCCTGCCGACTGCCAGTCCTGAACCATTCAATGTATGTAATAACTGCGGCTTGCTATCTTTATCTTTCCATCTTGCTTTCATGCGTCGCGCCTGAAAATCCAGAAAATTACTGCAGGATGAAATTTCACGATAGCAATTCTGTGCGGGTAACCATACTTCAAGATCATAAGTCTTTGCCGCAGAGAAACCCAGGTCACCTCCACACAATGTCACTAATCGATAGGGCAAATCCAGTGTCTGTAATACGGCCTCAGCATGACCCGTTAATTCTTCTAATGCCTGCCAGGAATTGTCCGGGTGAACAAGCTGAACAAGTTCCACTTTCTCAAATTGGTGCTGTCGAATCAAACCACGGGTATCTTTACCATAGGAACCCGCTTCAGACCTGAAACAAGGGGTATGACAAACATATTTTATGGGCAGTTTTTCAATGTTCGCAATTTCATTTCGCCAGATATTTGTAACTGGTACTTCCGCTGTCGGAATTAAATAATAATCACTGTCAGTGTCAATTTTGAATAAGTCTTCTTTAAATTTAGGCAGCTGTCCTGTGCCATGAAGACTATCGGCATTTACCATAAACGGCACATAGACTTCAGTGTAACCATGGGCTTTCGTGTGCATATCCAGCATGAACTGAATTAATGCGCGATGCAGCCTGGCAATGTCATGATGCAATACAACAAAACGTGAACCCGTGATCTTGGCCCCTGTTTCAAAATCCAGTTGCTGCAGGCCTTCACCTAAATCAACATGATCTTTTGCTTCAAAGCCCAATTGTGTCGGTTCACCCCATGTTCGCTCAACTCTATTGTCTTCTTCATTTTTACCGGGCGGAACAGATTCATGGGGAATATTTGGAATCCCCATCAGCCACTCCTGTAGCTGCGACTGAAGCTCATTTAATTGTGATTCTTTTTCTTTGAGCGTCTTGGCTAGTACATCCATTTCTGCTTTTAACGGCGCAATATCTTCACCACGCCCCTTGGCCGCACCAATTTCTTTTGAGCGCTGATTGCGAACACTTTGTAACTCCTGTGTTTCAACCTGCAAGTGTTTGCGCTGTTCTTCCAGAGACGAAAAAAGTGCATGATCCAGTTCGAAACCTTTTCTTTGCAGGTCTCTGGCAACATTTTCGAAATCGCTTCGTAATAATTTTGGGTCTAGCATAGGTGCGTATTAATATTTAAGTTAAGAATGACTTGGCCATGATTAATCCTGCGCCGGCCGCCATAATACAGAGTACTACGCTCAACACAATATTCAGCGATACGGCCATATACTGCCCCTGAATAAAATGCTGCAGAGTATCGTGGGAAAAAGCCGAGAACGTTGTAAAACCACCAAGTAGGCCGATTAAAATAGCTGCGCGATGTTCTTCTGGCAACGTTATGTGATTAGTTAGTGTCCATGCCAGAAAGCCCATGAGAAATGAACCGATAACATTGACTGCAAGTATCCCGACTGGAAATGAATAATCATGCAGTTGATCGATTCTTGTATACATCAAATATCTAAGTACGGAACCGATTCCACCACCTAATGCAATCCAAATTAATATCATTGTATAGCCACGTTGAGGTTAATTAAGGTATTCTCAATCAACAATTCATTCAGGACGAAAAAACTATAAGCATATGCCGAATAGAAGTGAAATTCCTGCCCTATTTTCCAGCTGTTTGAAAAAACACAACATACTCACCTCTACTGAAACAATGCGTCCGTATGAGTGTGATGGATACACCGCTTACAAGTCATTGCCTCTGGCAGTATTATTACCGGAAACCACTCAGCAAGTAATCGATATTATAAAAATTTGCAACGAGAAAAGCATCCCGATTGTGACTCGTGGCGCGGGTACTGGTTTATCCGGTGGCGCGCATCCCATCTCAAATGGAATTCTGCTCAACTTATCCAGACTCAACCAGATTCTGGAAATCAATCATGAACTGCAATATGCACGCGTGGGACCAGGTGTACGCAATTTAGCCATATCGGAGGCTGCAGAAGAATTTGGACTTTACTATGCGCCAGACCCTTCCTCACAAATAGCCTGTACTATTGGTGGCAATATTGCCGAAAACTCCGGCGGTGTGCACTGCCTGAAATACGGGCTTACTATCCATAATTTACTGGAAGTCACTTTTGTTACCATTGATGGTGAAGTCATCACTGTTGGCAGCGAGTGCTACGAAAACCCGGGATATGACATTCTCGCTTTACTCACGGGTTCTGAAGGCATGCTTGCGATTATGCTTGAAGCCAGGGTTAAGTTATTGCCAAGGCCTGCACATAGAGAAGTCATTCTCGCTGCATTTAATGATGTCGAAAATGCAGGCAACGCAGTTGCCAATATCATTGCAAGCGGTGTCATCCCGGCAGGACTGGAGATGATGGATAAGGCCGTCATTAATGCCGCCGAGAATTTTTGCCATGCAGGCTACCCCACTGATGCTGCTGCAATTTTACTATGCGAACTGGATGGTTACGCTGATTCATTACAATGGGAAATTGATCAGGTCATCCACCAGTGCCAACAATTTAATGCGGTGAGTGTAAAAATAGCACACGATAGTGATGAACAGGAACTGTTCTGGAAAGGACGCAAGTCGGCATTCCCTGCCATAGGTCAGCTCTCACCAGACTATTTATGCATGGATGGCACAATTCCACGCAAGCATTTGGCACACGTATTGAGTGAGATTTCAAACTACTCAAACCAGATTGGTTTAGCCGTTGCCAATGTATTTCATGCCGGCGATGGTAATTTACATCCACTGATTATGTATGATGCCAACAACCCGGGCGAACTGGAAAAAGCAGAACTTATTGGTGGGAAGATTCTGGAATTATGTGTCAGTGTTGGTGGAACCATTACCGGCGAACATGGAGTTGGCATCGAAAAGTTAAATCAGATGTGTGTACAGTTCGAACGTAAAGAGCTTGATCAGTTTGAGCGCATTAAAGAGTCATTTGATCCTGCGCATTTACTCAACCCTGGAAAAGTAATTCCAACATTACAACGCTGTGCAGAATTTGGCGCGATGCATGTGCATGCAGGAGAAATGCCTTTCAAAGATATACCCCGATTTTAATCATGTCTGATTCTGATTTCATCCGGACATTACGCACCACCGTAGAGAAAGCAAATGCCTCAAAGCAGGCATTAGAAATACAGTGCGGAGGAAGTAAAAAATTTTACGGAAATCAAATATCGGCTAAATCGCTAGACGTTTCCGGCAATGCGGGAATTATTGATTACGAACCCTCTGAGCTATTTATTACAGCACGCAATGGCACGTTACTATCAGAAATTGAATCGACACTGGCTGCCAATAATCAGATATTGCCATTTGAGCCGCCATACTTCAGCCCCACTGCGTCACTAGGTGGTGCCGTGGCATGTGGATTATCTGGCCCGCGCAGACCCTATGCTGGGTCATTGCGAGACTGCATACTCGGAGTACATATTGTTAATGGCATGGGCGAGCATCTGCAATTTGGCGGCAAAGTTATAAAAAATGTGGCTGGTTATGATGCATCAAGATTAATGTGTGGAGCGTTTGGTACATTAGGTGTATTAACCCAGGTATCCATCAAAGTAGCTCCCAGACCACAAGCAGAGATCACGCTTGCACTGGAAGTCAAACCAGATGATGCATTAAATAAAATGAATGCATGGAGACAGACACAACTTCCCATCAGCGCGACATATTACTGTAACAACACATTGCATGTCCGTATGGCGGGATTGGAAAAGAGCGTCGAAAAACTTCATCAGGAAATAGGCGGAGAAAAAATATCATGCAGCGAAACATTCTGGAAAAATATCAAAAACCACGAACATGAATTTTTCCAGACCGAACAACCCTTGTGGCGCGTGATAATGCCCACTAATGCACCCACGCCCTCTGTTAGCGGAGAAGCATGCATTGAATGGAATGGTGGCTTGCGCTGGATAAAATCTGAAGAAAATGCCGAACACGTTATCAGCCAGTGTCAGGCTATCAATGGGCATACCAGTTTATTCAGGAGCAAATCAAAACCTGAAGACTGTTTAGCCGATATAAACCCCAAATTAAAAAAACTGCACTTAAACCTGAAATCTGCATTTGATCCGAACAGGATATTAAATCCAGGTCGCATGTATTCCTGGTGTTAATCATGCAGACGAATCTCCCTCAAGCATTATTATCTACACCGACTGGTCAACGCGCTGATGAAATACTTCGCAAATGCGTACACTGTGGTTTTTGCAATGCAACCTGCCCAACGCATCAAGTCACAGGTAATGAACTGGATGGCCCACGTGGACGCATTTATTTAATTAAAGAAATGCTGGAAGGAAATCAGACTACTTCGAGCACCTTGAAACATTTAGACAATTGTCTCACATGCATGAACTGTGAAACCACCTGCCCTTCAGGTGTTAATTATGGCGAGCTAATAGAAATTGGCAGAGAAGCTGTCGACAATAAAAAATTGCGCAGTTTGTTTTCATCATTCAAACGCTGGCTGATTTGTAGCATTTTTCCTTATCCTGCCCGCTTTAGACCAGTTTACCTGTTAGCCAGATTAATTGGCGCTGTGCCTGCAGCAAAGAAAGTTCCTGTTAATATTGACACTAACAACAAGCTCGAAAATAAAGTTATTCTGCTTGATGGATGCGTTCAGTCAGTTATATCACCTGATATTAACCGCGTTTTGACCAACATACTCTCCACTTTGAATGTTAAGGTCGTGACATCAAATAGTGTTCATTGCTGCGGCGCCATTCAACACCATAATGGTCAGCCAGGAAAATCACTTGGCATGATAAAGAAAAATATCGATAGCTGGTGGCCTGATATCGAAAGTGGATGCAGTGCCATTATCATGAGTGCCAGCGGCTGCGGGAGTATGGTTAAAGATTACTATCGACTGCTAAAAAATGACGATGCATATTCACATAAAGCCAAAGTTATTTCTGATTTAACGAAAGATGCCAGTGAGTATTTTGCGAGGCAAAAATTTACAGCCAGCCTGGATACACCTCTCACTGTGGCTTTTCATCCACCATGTACACTTCAGCATAATCAAAAAATTGTCAATGTCGTGGAAGTTATATTACGCCAGGCAGGCTATCAGCTGGCAACTTTTAAAGACAGCCATCTATGTTGTGGTTCTGCCGGAACGTATTCATTATTGCAGCCCAAACTTGCTTCCCAGTTACGGATCAATAAAATTACCCAAATTAATAAGTCACAACCCGATATTATCGCCAGCGCCAATATAGGTTGCATACTGCATTTACAGAAAGACTCTCCTATTCCGGTAAAACACTGGCTGGATCTGATAAAAGTAACTGATTAAATAATCACTTTAATGAATCATTCAGACGAAATCATATTTACAATATTTGTCATCTTTTCTGGTGCCGCAGTTCTGGCAACACTTGCGTTATATGCGCGCCAGACATTATTGATCGCCTATATTGCCCTGGGTGTTTTACTTGGTCCTTCAGGACTTGGTGTTGTGCAAAACCACGATTTCATTCAGCAGGTCGCTGACATTGGCATTATGTTTCTATTGTTTCTTTTGGGTTTAAGCTTAAATCCCAATAAATTAGTCAGCTTACTTAAAGATGCCACTTTACTAACACTGGTATCCTCTGGAGTATTTGCAGTTGTTGGGTATATTGCTTCATACGCGATGGGCTTCAAACCCGTTGAATGCATGGTCATCGCCGGCAGCATGGTTTTTTCCAGCACGATTATTGGTTTGAAATTATTGCCTACCACTGTATTGCACCACCGACATACCGGTGAAGTCATTGTAAGTATTTTATTACTTCAGGATTTAATAGCTATCATCATGCTGTTATTCCTTCACTCACGTGCAGATACCAGCCAGGCGGGTGCCAATGACTTGATTAAATTAATCATTTCATTACCCATATTGATTGCTTTCACATTCTATTTTTCCAAATATGTACTGTCCTATCTTTTTAGAAAATTTGATAAAATTCTGGAATACGTTTTCCTGGTGGCAATCGGCTGGTGCCTGGGCATTTCTGAACTTGCTGCCTATGTCGGCTTGTCTCACGAAATTGGAGCATTCATTGCAGGAGTGTCGATTGCTACCAGTCCTATTGCATTATTCATAGCAGAGAGTCTTAAACCACTGCGTGATTTCTTTTTAATCATTTTCTTTTTTGCCATTGGCGCCAGTTTTCAACTGGATATACTTTCGCAGGTCATAGTTCCTGCACTGATAATTGCAGGACTGGTAATGCTGGTTAAACCAATTACATTCAGGTTTTTACTGACCAGTCTGGGACAGGAAGATGCTAAAGTTGCTAACGAAATTGGTTACCGAATTGGCCAGCTGAGTGAGTTCTCGATTCTGCTGGGTGCACTTGCGCTCAATGTGAGTGTCATTGGCGAGAAGGCCGCTTATTTGATTCACGTATCGACAATTATCACTTTCGTGCTTTCGTCCTACCTGGTCGTACTCAGGTTCCCCACCCCCATTGCTGTGTCAGACCGGCTTAGAAGGGACTAGAATTTACTTTAATATAATTATTTAACTTATTGTTTAGAAACAAAAAAGCCGCACTAAATGCGGCTTTTTTAATTCCCTGAAACAGTCTGATCAGAATAAAAATCTGTCCATCACTGCCACGGCAATAACAACAATTGGAATTGACATAATGACCACTGTAATCACTGTTTTAATCGCTTCTTCGTCCATCTTAATGCCCTTGTCTGTTTGTTTAATGAAGTTCTATGTGAAAATTATACTGACTGAATCAACAAGATCAATATAGAAATCATGAGTCTCCCGGCTTCCAGATACCAAAGGCACTGCCTGGAGGAGCGACGGGTGCTGACTGGGGTTGCTGCTGTTGCGGCTGCTGTGACACGTCCTGATAAACATGATGCATAAACGAGCTCAACTCATCCATAATTTCTTTCTTTTCCTGACTCGGTATTGACGAAGTGCCGACGACATAGCCAACAATCGCGGCCAGATACTGACTGCCCACAAACGGGTCCTTGGCACGGCTGTCGGTAGTCATTACTACCTTCATCACATTATCAATTAATTCCTTCGAAAGCTTAAGCTCATCTGACATATCTTTACCTTTGGTTTCCTTGGTTTTTACTGCGTAATCTTTGCAACATTTCTTTGATTTTAATCTCTAGACCCCGCTCGACTGGCGAGTAATATCTTGTACCACAAAGCTCATCCGGAAAATAGTTTTCGCCACTGGCGAATCCATCTTCCTCATTATGAGCATAACGGTAATCTTTTCCGTAATCCAAATCTTTCATTAATTTGGTCGGTGCATTACGAAGATGCATGGGCACTTCCAGTGTACCTTTACTTCTGGCATCGCTCATTGCCTGATTATACGCCATATAAACCGCATTACTCTTTGGTGCACATGCCAAAAATACAATGGCGTGAGCAATGGCGAGTTCACCTTCGGGGCTGCCTAGACGAGTAAATGTATCCCAGGCATTTAATGCAATTTGTAGTCCTCTGGGATCTGCGTTGCCAATATCCTCAGATGCGATTCGCACAACCCGTCTCGCAATATAGACAGGATCACATCCGCCGTCCAGCATTCGACAGTACCAGTAAAGCGCTGCATCCGGATCGGTGCCGCGCACTGATTTATGCAGCGCGGAAATTAAATCATAAAAATATTCACCTTTATTGTCGAAACGCCTAAGGCTTGTTTGCGTGACTTGTTCGATGACTTCCTGATCGATAGTTTTACCATGTTGATGCTCTTTCGCTAAATCACTGGCAACTTCCAGTAGCGTTAAGGCTCGTCTGGCATCACCATCGGCTGCGGTGGCTAGTGTCTCAATGAGCGCTTCATCAATATCAATTTTCTGATCAGCCAGGCCTCGTTCAGTATTATTGAGCGCATCAACAATACATTCACTAATATCTTTTACCTCAAGTCGTTTTAGCACATAGGTCCGCACTCGTGAAAGCAGCGCATTATTCAGTTCAAAAGATGGATTTTCAGTCGTCGCACCTATGAAACAGATAGTCCCGTTTTCTATATGAGGCAAAAATGCATCTTGCTGCGATTTATTAAAGCGGTGGACTTCATCAACAAACAGGACTGTTGTCGGGTATTGTTCTGCCTGATACTGTTTTGCCTGCTCGATTGCTGTCCTGATTTCCTTAACTCCACTCAGCACTGCTGAGATGGAAATAAACGGGACTTTACAGTGTATGGAAATAAGATGCGCGATAGTGGTTTTACCGGTGCCTGGCGGGCCCCACAACACCATGGAATGAGGTTTGCCAGAATCTATGGCTACACGCAGAGGAGAATTGTCTTTAAGCAGGTGTGGCTGCCCAACAAATTCATCCACCGTTTGCGGACGCATGCGGTCAGCCAGTGGCCGATACTGTAGTTCTGAATCTGATGAGAATAGATCTGTGGTCGAAGACATGCCGCTACGTTAGCGCGGCGACCCAATGACATCAACACCTTCGGGAATGGAAAAATTAAATCGTGCATCAGGTAAATTAGCTGACACAGTGACTTCAGAAAAACGAATTATGGTTTTTTGATCGAAGTGATCATGTAACCTCATCTCCCTGATGATATCGCCATCCATACCAATCTCAATTCGGTAAAATTCTGTATCCTGTATTTTTGGCACTAACGCTACCCAGTCCAGACCAAAAGACGCTGGCATTTCACGAATTTCAAAATCGTCTGACAGTGGTTTTAAATCGGTTAATAAAATAATAGGTGCACTGCCTAAAGCCTGCTCAATGGGCTGAACCGTTGCCTGTGCCAGCTCTATATCAAACAGCCATAAATTTTTGCCATCTGCAATGATCTGCTGGGAAAGAGGTTCATCATAGTGCCAGCGAAACCTGCCCGGCTTCTTTAGTTCAAATGTGCCCTTTGCTTCCTGCGTGACTTCTCCTTTCGAATCGACCACCTGCTGAAAGAAATTGGCTTTCAGGCTGCTTAGCGTACGCAGGGATTCGAACAGTTTTTGCTCTGTCGTCTGCGCCAGACACTGTGTTGAAGTAAAGATTAAAGAAATCAATAAAAGGATAATGCCGCTAATGCGCATAGAATTCAGCCAGGTGAAAGTGTTTAATTTAGAACGTTATAACACTATTTAGTTCGGTGCGGGCGGTGCCAGCACTTCCCGTGTCCCATTAGACTGAACTTGCGACACGACACCACTGCTTTCCATTTCTTCGATCATGCGTGCAGCCCGGTTATAGCCGACTTTCAGGCGTCTCTGCACATATGAAATAGATGCTTTACGCGTTTCCGTTACGATGGCGACAGCCTGATCGTACAACGGGTCATCATCGTCACCGCTACTCTGTATAGGCTCTAAACCCGGGATTGATTCCGCGCCCGAGCCTGGATCCTGAATAATTTCTTCCAGATAGTCAGGTTCACTTTTCTCGCGCAGGTAATCACAGACTTTATGGACTTCCTGATCTGAAACAAATGCACCGTGAACCCGCTCAGGAAGAGAGGTACCGGGTGGCAGGTACAGCATGTCACCATGACCGAGTAATTGTTCCGCACCCATTTGATCCAGAATCGTTCTTGAATCCACTTTAGACGATACCTGATATGCAATGCGGGTAGGAATATTGGCTTTAATTAATCCGGTGATCACATCTACCGAAGGTCTCTGCGTAGCAAGAATTAAATGTACCCCTGCTGCACGCGCTTTTTGCGCTAATCTGGCAATCAGCTCTTCTACTTTTTTACCAACTACCATCATCATGTCGGCAAACTCGTCCACGACAATAACGATCACTGGCAGCTTGGCTAGCTCATCAGCAGTCACGTTTTCGGATAGCTGATCATCAGGATTAAATAAAGGATCCAGAATCGGCTCTCCATTACTGATAGCTTCTTCAACCTTCGTGTTATAACCCGCAAGATTTCTCACGCCCAATGCAGACATAAGTTTATATCGCCGTTCCATTTCAGCCACACACCAGCGCAGTGCATTTGAGGCTTCTTTCATGTCTGTCACTACCGGAGTCAACAAGTGTGGAATACCTTCATAAACACTGAGTTCCAGCATTTTAGGGTCAATCAGAATCATACGAACATCTGCCGGAGAGGCTTTATATAAAAGACTCAGCAGCATCGCGTTTACACCAACAGACTTACCTGAACCGGTTGTCCCTGCCACTAGTAGATGTGGCATTGCAGCCAGATTCACGACAATAGGATTGCCGCTTATATCTTTGCCTAAACCAAGCGTTAGAGGTGATTGTGCTTCATCGTACTCACTCGATTGCAAAATCTCACTCAGGCTGATCATTTCCCGTTGTTCATTAGGAATTTCCAGACCTACCGAAGGTTTGCCGGGTATCACTTCTACAATACGTACGCTCACCACTGATAAGGCGCGTGCGAGATCTTTCGCCAGCGCAGTCACTTTGCTAACTTTCAACCCTGGAGCAAGCAGTAATTCAAAGCGTGTCACGATAGGTCCCGGGTGTACATCGCTCACTTCGGCTTCAACGCCAAAGTCCAGTAACTTCAGTTCAACCTGGCGCGATAACGCTTCTAATGCCTTATCTGAATAACCTGCCGTTTGCTCCTGTGCAGGATCCAGCATGGTTAATGGTGGCAACTCACCAGAAGATTTCCCGGAAAATAACGGGATCTGCTTTTCTCTTTGTACACGCTCACTCACAGGTGCCTGCCCGATAGTAGGTTCTATGCGCGGCTTCCTGTGAGTTTTAATTTTTTCTTCTACACGCTTTTTCTTAACCGCACGCTGTTCTTCAACCCCGGATTTCTCACGACGCGCCTGATAAGCTTCTATTAATATGCCAGTTTGACGACATATGTATTCATAAAACATTACGGTCATTTTGCCTGTGCTATCAATCACTTTTAGCCATGACAGGCTGGTAAATATGGTGATACCGGCAAAAAACAATGCAAGTAATAATAGTGTTGTCCCTACATAACTGAATGCCAGCACAAACGCACTGGCGACCAGATTACCCAGCACACCGCCCGCATCTGAGGGAAGAAAACCCTGGTCAAAGTGTAATGAGGACAATCCGCAGCCTGCCACCAGAGTAAGCAGGAAGCCTCCCCAGCGTATACCCAGAATATGGTAATCCGCCTGTCCCTTGTCGTTGACTTCGCGATAGAGTAGCCATCCGCTGTATGCCACCATAAATGGCGCCAGATAGGCCAGATAGCCAAACAGGAATAAAAACAGATCAGCAAAAAATGCACCCGCAGAGCCTCCCATATTTGAGATTTCACCACCGGATCCACTGACAGACCAGCCTGGATCGGTTCGGTCAAAGCTGATGAGTGCCATCAGCAGGTAGACTCCCACAGCCACAAGTACCACCAGGGCACTTTCGCGCAGGCCATGACCCAGATTCAATCGATATTCTGACGTTCGTTTTGCTCGTTTTAGCGTTGCTTGTGCCACTTTCTAAGTATATAGGTCAACAATAGTATCTAAATCATTGATTTTTTATTCTTTCTTGTCAAGTCTAAATTTAAAACAACCTTGCGAAATCATAGGTTAATCTAAATATCGCTTGGTTTACTTATATTTGCCCCCACTATAAGAGCTACGTAAGATACGTCTCGAAATTACGAGTGTATTTATTCACACATTTATCACATCAAAACATGGAGATTTAACGTCAATGAGCGACAGTCGACATCACAAGCTGATTATATTGGGTTCAGGACCTGCAGGTTATACCGCAGGCGTCTACGCTGCTCGCGCCAACCTGAATCCAGTCATTATTACTGGCCTGGAACAAGGCGGTCAGCTGATGACCACAACGGAAGTGGATAACTGGCCCGGCGACGTAGAAGGATTACAGGGACCTGATCTAATGCAGCGTATGCTGGCCCATGTTGAACGCTATGGGACTGAAGTTATTTTTGACCATATTCAGTCTGTCGATTTCAGCAAAAAACCATACACGCTCAATGGCGACATCAATGGCAAATACACCTGCGATGCCTTGATAATTGCCACGGGTGCATCAGCCATGTATCTGGGTCTGGACTCTGAAGAGGCTTTTAAAGGCAAAGGCGTATCAGCATGTGCCACCTGTGATGGTTTTTTCTACAAACAGCAGGATGTCGCCGTCATTGGCGGAGGTAATACTGCAGTGGAAGAGGCATTATATTTATCGAACATTGCCTCCAGTGTGACTCTCGTGCATAGAAGAGACAGCCTGCGCTCGGAAAAAATTCTTCAGGATAAATTATTTGAGCGTGAAAAGAACGGCAATATTACCATTGCCTGGAATCACACACTTGATGAAGTACTTGGTGACAGTTCTGGAGTGACCGGAATGCGTATCAAGAGTACTAAAGATGATTCCACTCAGGAGATTGACCTGAAAGGTGTGTTTATTGCTATCGGTCATAAGCCTAATACGGGCATCTTTGAAGGTCAGCTAGACATGGAAGGTGGGTATATCAAAGTACAAAGTGGTTTATCGGGCAATGCAACCGCCACGAGTGCTGAAGGTGTATTTGCAGCGGGCGACGTCATGGACCATGTTTACCGACAAGCTATCACCTCAGCAGGCACCGGTTGTATGGCAGCACTTGATGCCGAACGATATCTGGATCAACTGGATACCAAATAATTTAATCATTACGCGTTTACCCTTTCATGAGCGATGAAGAAAGCAAGGCACTCGCGCTTTGCTTTCACCCTTCTATCAGTGAAATCCCCGCCCACGAGTGGAATTCTCTGTCTGGAACAGCCGACCCTTTTATTCGTTACGAATTCCTGGCTGCGCTGGAAAATCATCAGTGTGTAGGAGAACAGTTTGGCTGGTTCCCTTATCACTTGTCTGTGCGGGACAGCATCGGGCAACTAGTCGGCCTGTGCCCTTTATATATCAAAACCAATTCTTATGGTGAATTTGTATTTGACTGGTCGTGGGCATCCGCCTATGAACAGGCAGGCATAAAATATTATCCAAAGCTGGTGTCTTCAATTCCATACAATCCTGTGACCGGCGCACGATTGCTATCAAAAGAGCCTGCCATCAAATCAATGATGGTCAGACAAATCATCAAGGTTGCAGAAAAATTGAATATGAGTGGAATGCATTGGCTGTTCACTAACGCCGAGGACACGCAAATCTGCTCAAATAATGATTTACAGTTACGACTGGGTTGTCAGTATCACTGGAAAAATCATAATTACACAAGTTTTGATGATTTTCTTTCCACTTTTGTTTCTCGCAAGCGTAAAAAGGTAAAACGTGAGCGACGCATGGTTGAAGAACAAAAAATTGTTGTTAATATCATTCAGGGTAACGATGCAAGCGAACAACAAATTGAAATTGCCCAGCGCTTTTATGAGGATACTTTTGACAGAAAGTCTGGAGTACCCACATTAAACGTTAACTTTTTCAAGGAAATCTGCCAGACCATGGGACATCAAGTCGTATTTATGTTTGCACTACTTGAAAATGAATATATTGCATGTGCCATCACCCTGCGTGGCGACACTACACTGTACGGGCGTTTCTGGGGATGTCAGAAAGAATATAAAAGCCTGCATTTTGAAACCTGTTTTTACCAGGGTATTGAATTCTGCATACAGAATAAATTACAGACTTTTGAACCTGGCGCACAAGGTGAACATAAAATAACACGCGGCTTTCTGCCTACTAAAACCTGGTCGGCACACTGGATAAGCAATCAGGAATTTCAGCAACCCATTTATACATTCTGTGAGCGCGAGCAACGTGCAATGCGCGATCAATGTCAGGAATTACTCAGTTTGTCACCATATCGCTGATTAAAATGAAAGACATTAACCTGCCGTGGCTGGACCCACACGACCCTTACGCCCCCTTCCCTCATGCAGAGTCTGCTTTAAAAGAGCCTGAAGGCTTAGTTGCTGCCGGAGGTGATCTGTCGCCGACAAGATTATTGCGCGCCTATCATGAAGGATTATTTCCGTGGTATGAAGAAGACCAGCCTATACTCTGGTGGTCACCTGATCCACGTGGCGTTTTATATCCTAAAGATTTTATTGCCCATAAAAGCTTATTACGCAGCATAAGAAGACAGCGCTGGAAAATATCTTTTGACAGGTCATTTACAGATGTTATGAAAGCTTGCGCTGAACCTCGCAATAATTCCCGAGGCACATGGATAACAAATGACATGCTACAGGCATACACTTATCTGCATAAATTAAATTACGCGCATTCACTGGAAGTGTGCAGTGAATCTGGTGAGTTAATAGGTGGTATATACGGGATTTCGATTGGTACTATATTTTTTGGTGAATCCATGTTCAGCAGGGAAACAGATGCCTCCAAAGCTGCTTTGTTGTACCTGTCTGCCTATCTTGACACATGGGGTTACAGTATCATCGACACTCAACTTCCATCGGCGCACTTGGCCTCATTGGGTGGCAGCACAATGACGCGAGAAAAATACATGTTATTACTAGCAAGGTTCACACAGCAGTCATGTCAGCATACTGCCTGGAACGCGTTACCGGAAATAGATATACAACAGTGGATAGCACAGCGCTAGGCATCACCCAAAATGACTTGTTTTATCTGAACCTTCCACAAGTATTTATATCCAACTATTACCATAAGCAGAGAACATAAACTGTTGAAACACCATGAAAACACCGATTTTATTTATAATTTCATTTATCTGCTTTCTTCACATGACTGGTTTGTCTGCGGCTTCATTTCTTGATACTGACAACAGTTTTGCTGAAGAATATAAAGAACTGCGCATTCTCCTGGAAAAAGTAACAAATAAAGACTCCGCTTTACTGTACAAAAGTGCCATTGAAAATGAAATCCAGCAGTTAAACCAGAATTTTCGTTCAGGCGAAGACCAGTTTAATTCTTTATCACCTGCTGATAAAAAACTGTTTGTTAAGAAATTCCAGAAAAACCGTTACCACTGTGGCGACGTCACTCAAGTCATGGAAGAACGCACACGTATTTTATTTGACCCGGAATTATCAGACATCCTTCGGGATACACTCATACAAATACCTTAATTCGGAATCCAGCCTATTTTCCATGTTTTATAAGGCAGTATCACAGCAGGTCTGCCATTATTATAAAACCAGGAATCGACTACATATTTCTCGTTACTGCCAAACTCTTCAATGAGTACTGCAGTATGCGGATACCCGGCCAGTAAACCACCACGGGATACAAGCCCCACAATTTCATGTGACTTGATTTTATGCTCTACCTCCAGCATCTTTAGATAGCTCAATGTATTAGTAGACTCATCAATACAATCCATCTGATTACTGTCTATATTTTGTTTAGTGAAGTAGGCATTAAATGTTCCCCCGACATCAAAATTAGTATGGGTTTTTCTGCCCATGACTTTTTCCACATCTGCAATATATTCAGCCAATAGCGCCCTTTCAGTGGCAGCGGCAAGATTGGGTGTATTAAATCGACTGGTTATCTCACCCCATGTTGCCTTATCAATAGATACCTGACTAATTTTTTTGCACCCGTGCTGTGAACACACTAAAACCCTGTCTGGGTTAAACTCAATTTTCGACTTTGCGACGCTTTCAATATGTCTTCTTGCGTCCTGCTGGTTTTGTGCAAATGAAACAGACGTAAAACAAACGAAGAGTATGGCGTACAAGACTTTAGGTATCATATGGATCATGGGGTTTATTGCAGAAGATGATTTTTAATAAACTGTTTTGTAACAGATAGTGCTGCCTGTGTTGATTCTTTGTCGTAACCAGCAATGCCATTAAAAGTACTGCAATCTTCCAGCACTGTCTTAATGTTAGCACTGCTTACTTCTATACCTTTATGAGTTTCAATAAATTTTCCTTGTTCATTTTCGTGTATTTCACATAAACCAGGAACCTGGGCATTCAGGGAAATAGGAATCGGGATTCTTGATAACATGGGGTGGTCAAATGCATGTCTGGCATTTTCATGTATTTCAACAGTGATCTGCGATTTGTCTTCAAGACTAAACTCCTGCTCAATCAGTTGAAGACACATGTTTGCAGGAGTAATTACGTCTTTTTTTCCACCTTGAATCAAAATAGGCACAGAAGTTGTTTTCATGTTTTGCAAGCGAATACCACACCATGGATAGTACGCTATATGAGCTGCAAACAGTGCATCCTGATCATCACTTACCACATTGCGAATTTCATTTAATGACGAATACAATGCAGCAATACCCCCCTTGGAAAAACCCATCACAGCCACTTTCCGGTTATTAATTTCCGGTAAATTCTGTAGATAACTGAGCACCTGATAAGCATCTTTAATCATGGAAGCACTGGAAACCAGCGACTGATCTTCTGATGTTTTTCCTACGCCACGAGGTGAAAAACTATCTACCACATAAGTGGCTATACCCATTTCAGCAAACACTTCAGAATAATAACTTTCCTGCGAACTTAATCCCCATGAGCTATGCAGCAGTACTATTGCAGGGTATGGTGCCTGAAATTTCGTGGCATCAGGAAGCTTTACCCACACTGGTATTTTCAGCTGAGGTAGTTGTTCAAGATCTGATCCAAAAATTTCATCGATAAACTTATAGCTTGCACTGTTGACCTGCAGTTTGTTTGTGTAGTTTTTAACTGGCGCAGAGCAGCCACAGACAATAATAGTAATAATTATGCTTTTAAGTAAATTCATTTTTAAATATACTTAATCGATACAAGCTCTCAACAGAATAACAAATAATTTAAACATAATGCACCTGCATTCAGGAGACAGAAAGTTTTGGCAGCCTTAAAAATCGGAAGTAAAGTAACAAATTTCCAACTCCCTTCAACTGGCGATAAAACACAAAGCCTGTCAGAACTTAAGGGGAAAAATATTGTGCTCTATTTTTACCCAAAAGATAACACACCTGGGTGCACGAAAGAATCAGAGAATTTCCGCGATAACACGAAAAAATTTACTAAACTCAACACAGTCATACTTGGTGTTTCCCGCGACAGCATCAAGTCTCATGAAAATTTCAAATCAAAACTGGATTTCAGCTTCGATCTGTTATCAGATAGTGAAGAGAAATTATGCAGGCAATTTGACGTCATCAAAGAAAAGAACATGTATGGAAAAAAAGTGATGGGAATAGAAAGAAGCACTTTCCTGATAGATGACAAAGGCGTGTTAAGAAATGAATGGCGAAAAGTTAAAGTCGACGGCCATGTTGCAGAGGTACTTGAAGCAGTAAAAAACTTATAACGTCGCTTTTTCTGCCACCATAAACCAGTCCCAGATTTCCTCTTCGGATTGAGGAAAATATCCGTAGCCGAATTGCCGGCATAATTCCCAGGGATAATAGACTTTTCTCAAATCGGCAATTAGCTTCAGCCCAGACAAGGAGGTTTCATTTCGAATCGACTGTGGCGTGTGATAACACTGCAAATGATGCCCGTCATCAGCATATGCAAGTGTTTCTTCATCTACCAGAATATTGTCAACAGTTTCATTATTATTCACTCTAAGCTCATTAAGATACATTGTTGTATCAAACGACGGTAATATCGCCAGCAGTTTACCGTCTGGTAGTAACAATGAATGCAACTTTTTAAATATTGCAATAACTTCTTCCCTGCTCCCTGGCAAAATCGAATTAGACGAAATAATTAAATCAAACCCGGCTTCATCACGTATATTTAATATATCATCACAAATAAATTCAGCATCTATTTCATTTTCCTGTGCAATGGCACATGCAATATTGATAGAGCCTCTGCTTTTGTCTACTCCAACCAAGCGGGCCGGCTTTTTACCCATATTAGGGATCAGATTACCTGGCCCACATCCAAAATCCAGTATTCTCTTTTTAGAAAACTCATCCGCTGGAATATTATTCAAATAGTTGATCAACAGATTTCTGCATGGTTGATTGTTCTTTTCCTCTAACATTTGAGGCGCATATGGACTTAAAATATATTGATGATAACTGGGTGCAACACGATCCCAGTCAATTTGTCCATTGATTGATGGCAGAATTTTATTCGAATGCGTTGAAGACTCACACATAATGTTAATTTTATTAAAAATAGTTAGAATAACGATTAAATCATTATTTAATAGTTCGGTGATACCGGTATTTTATGACTCAGATAAAACAAATTTGTGACTATTTTAAGTATAGTCACTAATATAGTGACAAACACTCAAAACGTTATAAGCATCGTGGAGAAATAGAACCATGTCAGAAGATAAACGATACCCAGTTCCTGCCTCATTTAGTTCTTCAGCGCTTATTAATTCCAGCCAGTATCAATCCATGTATGAGCAGTCCGTGTCTGATCCGGAAAAGTTTTGGGCAACACAGGCAGATCAGTTTGTTAGCTGGTTCAGCAAATGGGACAACGTCCTGGACTGGGATTATCATAAAGGTCATATACGCTGGTTTGAAGGTGCAACACTTAACGTTTCATACAACTGTATTGATCGTCACCTGGGAACGCGCGCGCAGCAAACAGCCATCATCTGGGAAGGCGATAACCCTGATGATGACAAACATATCACTTACGCAGAGTTACATGCAGAAGTCTGCAAATTTTCCAATGCTCTGAAGTCACGTGGCGTACAAAAAGGTGACCGCATATGTATTTACATGCCGATGGTTCCTGAAGCCGCTATCGCCATGCTCGCTTGCACACGTATTGGTGCAGTACATTCAGTTGTATTTGGTGGATTTTCACCAGATGCGCTTCGTGACAGAATTCTGGACTCGGATTGTCGCGTGGTCATTACTGCCGATCAGGGTGTACGTGGTGGCAAAACGATTCCACTTAAAGCAAACACAGATCAGGCACTACAGGCATGCCCCAACGTCAGTACTGTTGTCGTAGTCAAGCGTACTGGCAATGAAATTTCATGGACACAAAACAGAGATTACTGGTATCACGAACTTATCGCTACCGAGAGCAGCGAGTGTTCACCAGAACCCATGAATGCTGAGGATCCATTATTTATTCTTTACACCTCCGGTTCTACTGGCAAGCCAAAAGGCGTACTGCACACCACAGGTGGTTATCTCCTCTATGCTGCCATCACACATAAATATGTATTTGACTATAAAGACAATGAAGTTTACTGGTGCAGTGCAGATGTAGGCTGGGTAACAGGACATACCTATATTTTATTCGGGCCGTTATGCAACGGTGCACAAACATTAATGTTTGAAGGTGTCCCCAATTACCCGGATGGCAGCCGGTTCTGGCAAGTGATAGACAAACATCAGGTTAAATCTTTTTATACCGCACCAACCGCTATTCGCGCCCTGATGGCGCTGGGTAATGAATTTTTAGAAAAAACCAGCCGCAGCAGTCTGCGTTTACTGGGCACTGTCGGTGAACCCATAAATCCAGAGGCCTGGGAGTGGTATTACCACAAGGTGGGCAACGGTCACTGCCCAATAGTTGATACCTGGTGGCAGACTGAAACAGGCGGTCACCTCATTACACCACTGCCTGGTGCTATTGACCTCAAACCCGGATCAGCCACATTACCTTTCTTTGGTGTTCAACCCGTCATTCTGGATGATGAAGGCAATGAGTTGAGCGGAGAGTGCCAGGGCAATTTAGCAATGAAATTCCCCTGGCCGGGTCAAATGAGATCCGTCTACGGCGATCACCAGAGATTTATCGACACCTATTTTTCACAATTCCCCGGTTACTATTTCAGCGGAGATGGCTGTCGACGGGATAAAGATGGATATTACTGGATCACTGGACGTGTCGATGATGTACTGAATATATCCGGGCACCGTCTGGGTACTGCAGAAATTGAAAGCGCTTTAGTGCTACACGAAGCAGTAGCGGAAGCTGCGGTCGTGGGTTGTTCTCATGACATAAAAGGTCAGGCTATATACTGTTTTGTCACTACAATGGTCGGTATTGAGCCCAGCGATAACTTGAAACAGGAGTTGATAGAACTGGTCAGAAAAGAAATCGGGCCTTTTGCCAAACCAGACTTTATCCAGTGGGCACCTGGTTTACCCAAAACACGCTCGGGTAAAATTATGCGTCGAATTCTACGCAAAGTCGCCGCCAATGAGGTGGATGATCTCGGTGATACATCAACACTTGCTGATCCTTCCGTGGTAGAAGATATTATTTCAAACCGGCTCAATAGATAGCCATAAAAAAGCCACTGATTAATAATATAATCAGTGGCTTAAATGTAGCTTCTCGAGTACTTTATTATTATATAATTCTATTCACGACCTTCCATTTTTACACGCATAAGCTCACCAGAATCCAGGTCAACCAGTAACCCGATATTCTGCTCATACATATTCAGATAGCCGATTTTTTCCAATCCTGTGTCGTAATCAAAATACACAACATTGCCCATCGTGATGTCGTCTCTGCCTTCAGTATTAACCATGATTACAGTGCCCGTATCCAGGTTGTATCCCTGCCAGGCGGCAGCTTGTGTACATAGAAACAAGCCTACGATTGTCATACATATAGCTTTCATATTATTAGCACGCGGTACTGGACATGAGTCTCATATTGGTTAGTCGAGGTGTCAGTATGAACAAAATTAGATGCGCAGATTGTGTGACAGATCATAAATATGACCTGTCATCGGCAATTTATGTCACTTGATCCCCATTACCTGGTTTTTAACTGACTTTCCTTGAGTTCTCTTGACGTTGCTGAACTTCAACCAGTCTGGGGACGACAATAACGACACCTGCGCGAATACGGTTAAAATCCACATCCGGATTATGTTGTCGAAGTAACCACATAGGCACTTTAAATTTACGCAAAGCAAGTACCCACAATGACTCTCCTGATCTGATCGTATGTTGATAGGTTGACTCAATTAGATATTGCGTAAAAAATTCCTCTTGAAGATCCTTTTGATAAGCAATACGCCTGTTTTCAAATTCTTCAATGGAGACTGCACTAAAATCCAGCAACAGACGATGGTTAACAACCACTGGTGTACCAAATTTCAAACGGTTGATCTCCCGCAGTCGACTGGCTCTCAGATCCAGCCAGTCCGCATAATGTCCCAGAGTCTCGGAAGCCTGCACTTCAATTGTCATATCGCCTCTTACTGTGTAGTCAGCAGGATCTGTTAAAAGTGAAACCTCCTCACTCACTTCCAGCTCTGCTTCAGTCACAACTCCGACATCCAGCTCTGACGACACATCATTATCTGATGTGTCGTCAGACGTATGTTCTATATGTGCTACTACAGGATCCTCCACTGCTGCGACATCAGACAGGTTCGGTTTATCCAGGCCCGCTTTGGAGTCTGTTGCAGGTTCTGCTTTATCAGATGCAACAGTTTGTATATTCTCATTGGCGGCGGCTATCACAATAGAACCTGCTTTGTCTTTCACAGGTAAGCGTAATTTCTGGCCTGCACGAATGTAGTGACCGCTACTCATTCCATTTGCCGCCATCACCTCACTAATGCGAAAACCATATTGTTTTGCGATATCAGAAATAGTGTCACCACGCACTACCTGATGGATCAGATCGGGTGTTTGTTCATTAAAACGATATTCTGCCGGTATTGCGGCAATTAATTTAACTGCTGACTCTTTTAATAGTGCTTTAGGAATGCGTAATGAATAATTTTCTGGAATACGTTTGCTGTCGTTCCAGACAGTTTCTCTTAGAGATCGGTTATGTTTCTTCAGTTGTGATTTACTGATATTCAAAAATTTAGCCATGTCTCTGGCATAAATAAAACTGGTTGTTTTCACAGTTTCATATTCCACAGGCTCAGCATAATGAATTGCACCGAAATATTTTTCCGGATGGCGATCCACTTCCAGCGCGGCGAGAAACGCAACGTAGAAATTTCTAGATGCAAATCCAAATGAACGCCCTTTGTAACGTCTGACAATGACTTCAATATCTCTCGTACCCAGCTTGTTAATGGCGCGACGCATACTGGCAACACCATGGTTATACGCCGTTAACGCTAATGGCCAGCTTTTGGTTAACTGATAGTTGTGTCCTAGCAATCTGGCTGCTGCCCCGGTCGATGTAAATGGATCCATTCGCTGGTCAACCAGGTAATCTATTTGCATATACCGTTTTCCCGTAGAACGAATAAACTGCCATATACCCGCTGCACCAACATGTGAATATGCTTCCGGATTAAATGACGACTCGACATGTGGCAATACCGCCAGCTCTACTGGCATATCGAGATCCAGGAAAGTTTTATTAATGTAATCACGCCACTCACCAGAACGTTCCAGACCTTTATGGAAACGGTCTGACTGACCGCGTTGAAACCTGATATCTTTTGCAGCATCCGCCAGACGTTGATTAGACGCTAAATCACCTCCCCACATGTTCAGCACATGACGTTCATCTTTTGTCAGATTGGTTCTTTTACCCTTAGCAAGTCTGTTCAAGACAGAAATATACTTTTCCTTGGTTTGTTTGATATGTTTCCTGTTTGAGCGAGGACCACCCTTTAAACTGATAGTGGTATAAACAACGGAAAGATTTCTTGAGTCATGAATAAATCCACTTCTGGTATCAACCTCCGTATAGACACGTACCCAAAAATTAACATCGGCTTCCAGACCTGCAGGCCTGGGGAAATTTTCAGCAGTGTGCGCAGTTGATGTGCAAAGCAGGATTAGTAAAAGAAATAATTTCGCAAAGATATTTGTCACGTCAGTCAAATCAACCCGGTTATTTTTTTAGTTTATACACAGCGCTAACCATCAGCATTAGCCAGGGCGTTCCATGCATTAGCAAATCAAACCAGTCAACAGGACGCATGCCCTGCGCACCGGAAATTACCCATTTCAGCTTCTCCCAGACATGGGGTTCAGGTGAAAATGGTGCAAGACCCAATGTTAAACATGCTAACAGCCAGATGGCGGGATTTAGTAATACCGATTGATTTTTCATTTTTTATTCCTAGATCATTATTTTAATAGGAGCATTTTCTGTACCAGCACACTTCACTTCACCAACAACACATGCTGTTGTATAACCGATCTCATTGAGTGTGGCGACACATTCGTCGACATTGTCAGCAGGAACACCTGCAAGCAGACCACCTGCAGTTTGAGGATCGAACAGTAATGGATATGCCGGGTGCCCGGAGGCAAGCTTTATATTATCAATCGCGCGACGCAACCTTACGTTTTGTGGTTGCAGTGAAGATAATATCCCTGCAGCAACAGTATCTTTCGCACCATCCAGAATTGGTATCGCATCAATATGAAGTTCTGCATCAACGTTTGAGGCTCTGGTCATTTCAACCAAGTGGCCCAACAAGCCAAAACCTGTAACATCTGTACACGACGTGGCATTGAATTTCTGAAGACATCTGGCAGCACCCAGATTTGAAAGTAGCATGGTATTAATCGCATTAGACACCCAGCGACCTTTTGCTTTACGCCGCATATCAGCCGCAAACAGTGTTCCAGTACCTATTGGCTTTGTCAGTATTAATTTATCACCTTCTTTCAATCCCTGCTTGCGCCACACTTTTTCCGGGTCGACAATACCGTTGACAGTCAGGCCAAATGCAAGTTCCGCTCCTTCAGCAGAATGGCCGCCAACCAGTACTGCTCCTGTAGGTTCCAGCGTTTTTAAGGCACCAGCTAACAATTCATACAGGGTTTCTTCCACTATTTTTTCGCGTCCGTAAGGAACAGTCGCTAATGCCAGTACTGATTGAGGTTCTGCGCCCATGGCATATAAATCACCTAAGGCATGGTTCGCTGCAATGGCACCAAACAGATAGGCGTCATCAATGAAGGCTCGGAAATAGTCAATACTCTGTACCATTACTTTGCCAGAAGGTACTGCAAGCATGGCAGAATCATCCGGAGAATCTCTGCCAATTAAAACATCATCTCTTTGATGAACAGGCAAGCGCTGCATCACTCTTGAAAGTATTCCACTTCCTACTTTTGCGCCACATCCACCACAGCGCATCGCCAGGGTTGACAACTCCTTTATGGCGTCTTCATCTGCAATTCCTGCGGCTAAATCTGGAGATTCGTCACTATCCATATCAGGAAGCACGTTAAACTTCTCCATGAATTGTCGATCAATCCAGTCTTTGGCCTTCCACAACCATTTACCCTGTAAGGACCATGAACCCCGGGAAGCAACTGCATACTTATTGCCTGTACTAATTAGACCAAGAAAATTTTTCTGTGGACGATACTTCTGTAACGATTGATTGGTAGCTGCTGATATTAAATTTTTAGCGAGTACTGGACCTTGTCTTACCGCAAATACACCGGACTTTGGGCGTGGATCTGGGAGTGACGCCACATCGCCTACGGCAAAAACATCCGAATGAGAAGTGGATTGCAGAAAGTCGTTAACATTTATAAACCCTTCGCTATCTACATCAAGCCCTGATCGCTGCGGCCATTCAGGTGCAGACGCATTGGTTACAAAAATACATGCATCAGCATTGATTTTTTTATCGTCATTAGCGATGACGTAATCCTGAGCAATTTTTGTAACCGAATGATTTAGCATCACTTCGATATTCCGTGTTTGTAACACTTCCATAAATCGTTTTTGTACACCGGCATTATGGGTAGATAAAATTCCCGCTCCTTGTGTCAACAAACTGAATTTAATTCTTTCCGGATTATCCTGTTTTGATGAAAGCAACGTCTGTAGTCTCAATTGCGCTGATAAAGCCAGCTCTACCCCACCCGCGCCACCACCCACAATCACGACTTTAAATTCACCAGTACTTTTTTCTACCTGCCGTTGCAGTTTCTCCCAACGTTGTAAAAATATATCTATAGGTTTTGCAACTAATGCATAATCATCTGCGCCAGGCACATCGACAATACGTGGACGCGAACCTGAATTCACAGACAATAAATCATAGGATACAGGCGGTCTTCCCTCCACATGCACAAGCTTATTTTCCAAATCCAGTTCACTGACCTGATTATGATATAAGCGTGCGTTAGCAAATCGTGCTAATGGACCGAGGTCAATATGACATTCATCGTATTCATAGTGACCCGCAATATAACCAGGCAACATGCCAGAGTATGGTGTATGGATGTCGCGCGTAATTAATGTAACTCGCAATCCGGGAACAGGCTTCATACCAAGCATACGCAGTACGGTGACATGGGCGTGCCCTCCACCCACGAGTATCAGATCTTTGACAACAGAAGAGCCAGCACTTTGCATAATGATATTTACCTGGATTTCACTGAGAATAAATGAATACTAAAAAGACTACTTTCATCGACCCATACTTTCTCAGCGAATAAACCGGCCTGTATACCCAACGATTGAAATTCTTCAACAGTATACTTATATGAGTTTTCGGTATGTATTGTCTCGTTTTCAGTAAAGTGAAATTCATGATTATTGATATTGACCACTTGATCGCACGTGCTTTTAAGATGCATCTCAATTCGACTCTGTTCAGCGTTGTAAAAGGAATAATGGGTCCACTTTTTCAAATCAAAATCTGCCGACAATTCATTATTTAAGCGTGCTAGCAGATTAATATTAAATTTTCCTGTTACACCTTTTGCATCATCATAGGCGCTCTCAAGTATGTTTTTGTTTTTCTTTAGATCCACACCTATTAACAACTGTCCGGATTCTCCAATTAAATTCGCAATATTCGATAAATACTGAACGGCTGCATGTGGATGAAAATTTCCAATACTTGAACCAGGGAAAAAGACCACTCGGGCAGAATCAGGCAAACCTTCAGGAAGTGTTAGCTTGAATGTAAAGTCATTGCATACCGCATGTATATCCAGCCATGGGATTTCTTTGGACATCTGCCTTGCTGAAGTCAACAAGTGCTCTCTGGAAATATCCATAGGTACATACATATCCGGTCTTAATTCATCAATAAAAATACGTACTTTGGAACAACTACCACCGCCCGGCTCGATTAACAGACAGGGTTTGTTCAACATATCTACAATGTCTCGCTTGTATTTTTGAAGAATACTTATCTCAGTTCGAGTGGGATAGTATTCATCCAGCTCAGTAATCTGATCAAATAATTGTGAACCTGTTTCATCATAAAAATATTTAGGCGGTATCGAGGGAGGGCTTTGCTGCAAACCTGTTATCACATCACCCGACAGATTGCTGGCTGCAGGGTGCATATCATGAAAATAAATTTTTTGTTCAGACATGATTATTAGTTAAATTCAGGAGATTGCACAGGTTCTGAAACCTGCAAAAACATCATTGCGCTCTGCCGCATAATAATTACGCCAGGTATTTCGCATTAACCTGGCACGTGTCGCCCAGCAACCACCCCGCAATACTCGCGTTTTACCAAATAATGGCTGCGAGTAATCTTCATACATATCAGGAACAAAACCGGGATATGGGTAAAATACTGTACTCGTCCACTCCCAGACATTACCTAACATCTGTCTGCAGCCGAATGCACTATCACCCTGAGGATGAGCATTCACATCTACTGGCCCTAATGTTTCGCCATTGAAATTGGCATGTCTGGAGGTGACAGGACTATTCCCCCAGGGAAAGTATCTTTTCTCACTTGTTAACATGGAATTGTCCGGTGTCGGCACAGCAGAGGCAGCAACCTCCCATTCAAGCTCAGTGGGCAAACGACGCCCAGCCCAGCGACAATAAGCCATTGCCTCGTACCAGTTGACATTAACCACAGCAGAATTTTGCTGAAGCTTGCTCCATTGATCAAACCAACGTACTTCCCAATGATCCGATTTTTTATTAAATCGCCAGTAAACAGGATGTTTAATATTGTTTTTATTCAGCCACGACCAACCCTCTTTACACCAGCACTCTCTTTGACTATACCCACCCGCATTAACAAACTGTATATACTCCTGATTACTCACCGCAGTTCTGGAAATCTCAAAGGGTGCAACTTTGTTTTGATGAGCCCACTTTTCATTATCAAAAATGAAGTTATCGCTGGCGTCTGCACCCAGATTAAAAAAACCTTCCGGGATAAATGCATCACCTACTGCCTGGTTAGTGTCGACTGTCGATTTGTGATTTAACGGAATTTTAGGCTCAGGATACTGCAATGTTTGCCGCGTATAAGTAAACGCTTCGCAATGCATATCTTCATGAAAGATTGCATATTGAGTTAAGTAATCCCTGACAGCATCTTTCTTGCCATTAGACAGGTAATGAACAACACGATCTTTTACCTGCTGCATGTATTTTATAGTGTCAGCAACAGTAGGAAGCTGTAAATCCCAGCGTGATTCATGTGGAATATGAATTGAATCGAATAACTCATCGATATCAGATATCAATGGGGGCTCTTTATAGTGGTGGCGTAAAATCCAGAACTCATAGAAATATGCTGCATGACCAATTTCCCAACGTAATGGATTTACGGTGGGCAGTTTCGGACCGGTCAACTGTTCTTCGCTCAACTGATCAATTAACGCACATGTTCTTGCGCGCGCATCCGTCAACTGCTGGATCAGATCTTCGGGGCTTGCCAATGCCATAGTTAACTCGGTTATATTCCTACACAACTTGTTGTGTGTCACGATAACACAGACGTGGCCGGGTTTTTACCACTATACTAACTGTATTATGCATATTCAGTTGATTAGTCCTGCAAACATTGATTCGCGTAATGGCAATCGTACAACGGCAGTGCGCTGGAGAAATATTCTACAAAGTCTGGGACACAGTGTCACAGTGTCACAACACTATTCAGGTCAGAATGTCGATCTAATGCTGGCTTTGCATGCCTGGCGCAGTGCAGACTCAATTCAGTCGTTTGCTGAAAAGTATCCATCCAGACCATTGTTTGTTGCATTAACAGGGACTGATGTTTATCGTTTTCTAAACACACATAAACAGGACACTCTCAAGTCACTTGAATATGCGGATCGCTTAATTGGTCTGCACGCTGACATCACACATTCCTTGCCGCAGAAATATCTAGACAAAACTCGTATCATTTATCAGTCTACAGAAACAAAACCGCACCGCAAAATACGTCAGCATAATTACTTTGACGCATGCATTGCCGGTCACTTGCGCTATGAAAAAGATTCGCTACGCCCTGCCTATGCAGTTCGCTCACTGCCATCTCATAGTCGTATAATGATTTCACATTATGGTACTGCACATACTCAGGAATGGAACCATAAAGCTCGATTAGAGATGGTTAAAAACAGCCGCTATCACTGGTATGGAGAAGTTTCTCAATCATTATTACAGACAAAATTTTCTCATGCAGACTTACTCATCCTTCCATCACGTATGGAAGGTGGAGCAAATATTCTGACTGAAGCTATAGTCTCCGGGCTACCTGTTATCTCCTCATATATTGAAGGCTCAATTGGCTTGCTTGGTAAACAATATGCCGGTTACTTTGAAGTGGGAAATATCAAGCAGATAAAACAACTGCTATTACGTTGTGAATCTGACACCAGGTTTTATAAAACACTAGTACGACAATGCAATGCTCGTCGTTATTTATTTAACCCTGACCGTGAAAAAAGTTGCTGGACAAATCTTTTAGCAGAATTATAGCGCTCACCAATTGATTGATATTTTCAATAGACTGCTTATACAAACTCGGTGTGAATCCAATACAATTTTCACGCTCAGAAATCACACCCGCAGCATTCAGATCAAAATATAGCCAAACCATCGGTTTATGTCAGCTTATGAGTCAATTATAAATTTTACTTAATAAATATTTTAAGTAGTTGTCATAAGCTTGCCTTTATCACAATATCTGCTATTATTTTGTCTAGTTGATCACAATATCTAGACAAATTGTGTTGATTTTATCGTTACCCACTACTAACTGTACATTTATTGTTCAAACATGAGCTTAGCAGACAGCCCCAGAATCTACTCAGCATTACAACTCTTTGCCAGTTCACCCAAGGTAAACAGACGCTATCAGTCACAGTCTGGAATTTTCAGCTCTCAGAAGCCATTAAAACTCTCGGTAAAATGGGCTAAATACAAAAAACAGGGTTGGTGCAGGCTCAATACTCTAAATTTGGAACAAGTGAAAGCCAGTGGAAACTACATCGTCTGGAAACCACAAAACAAGAATAACGTCATTAGAATAGGCCATGGGCGCATAGCCGATGAATTACAGTCATTAAGAAACAGTTCATTAATTAGCAGGTTTGGTGAAGACCTGCTGGTTACCTGGGCATCTGTGCAAGAACAGTATCGTGAAGGTGTCGAAAGATATCTATATGAACAGTATTCGCCGGTGAGTGTTGAAAAAGTTGCAAATGCCAGGCTGGTTCACGTCAACATGCCAGGAAAAATAAAATAGCTTACACCTCTCTATCGTCACTGGGACAGCAACCAGGCCTTTAGCTCCTTGCCGACACTTGCCTCAACATAATTTGGGTTCACACCAATCAATTGTGCAGTTTCAGATTGATTAAAGAAAAAGTTTTCCAGTACGTCATTAGAATAATTTAACAAAGGTTGTGCAAATCCGGGTTGCGGTGTAACCGTCAGATAGTCCAGATGATGCGCCGAACCACCCACTCCGTTGATACTATGACACGGGAGACAATTTAAAGTCAGCACTTCGAACGCTGGTTCACTTAGCTGATTAAATCCTTCATAAGGGTCCTGATCTGTAAAGTGTATGCTTTCAAACAGAATAGACGAATATTGCAGATATGGTAATTCCATCTCCAAAGGCGGTGCATTCTGAAAGTGAATAAACGCCCCTAAAGATTGTGCATACAACATGTCATCAGCCGGACCACCCTGCTCCCAACTGTAAAATCGTCTGGTTTTATAAAATGACGTCATTCGGTATAAATTTTCTTCATCATCGATCGCAATGACAAATTCTGGCTTATACTTTTCATAACGTAATAAGTCCAGATAGAACTTATGACCTTTTCTGTTTGAAAAAACCGCAAAGCGACCCTGCTTGTTTCCGGGTAAAGAATTCCGGTACTTTATTAAGTTAAAAGCCTTATATTCCCTAAGTGGCCATTGCTTTAACAAAGCTGGATCATAAGCATAAAATGCCTTCAGAATACGATGGATATCCTGGTCAACCTGATGCTTTTCCACAAACTCTGCCAATTCAAAAAACTTCTTATTATTTACCACAGGATTTTGCCATTGGGATTCTGCATTGAATTCGATGCGATAAGCCGGGTTTACTTTTCCACCAATCAAATAAGACACCATATGAGGTAATACAGTATGAGAAAGTAGTCCATCACCATTATCAACCAGCATCGTTGCCCATGACCATTGACCATGCTCTCTGATATCAGATGCGAATGTTCTGGCAGCAAGAATACTAGCAGGCAAATCGTTAACATCGCTGACAACAAGTGTTTTTGGGATAGTGATACTGGTTGAATGAGTTTCATCGCCGCTGGCCTGCAGAAGAATCAGTGCCGCGATTTGATGTGTATCATTATCATTCAAAGCCGAGAGCAAAGCTTGCGAAGAACCTTTATCTGCCAGCACAAGTAATGGTTTATTGACATCGTTTATTCTTTTTAATGCCCTTTCTATATGTTTTTCAGTACAGGCAGTGCGCCTGGTATCATCACCCACGGCACAGTCATCGATAATTTCAACTGACAGATCCACCTTTTCCCATTGCTTCACCAGATCAGTCTGTCCAGGACTATCATTTACAAACATCAACACCAATGCTCGACCTAGAATATTCTCATGTGGCGGGGAGTAAAAATAATATCCGCTGCCAGCAATGACAAGAATTAAGGCAAAAATTGCAAATAGAATAGAATTCTTCATATTCAAAAATCAGGGTAAGCGCCAGAAAAACAGATTTATTGTAACTTAATTTATATGGCAGTAAATTAGCTGCGCTTAATAATGTTAGCTATGAATTGTCAATTAAAATCTGGCGTACTGCCGCTAATGCGCTCTGTTCTGTCATTTCATATTGTCTGGCTAATAACCTGGCAATTTCAATGATACTGCGTTCACCATCAATGGCAGAAAGAACCTGCGCCTGCAAAAGATGTGTTGAGGAAGCGGCGATTAATTCTGCTTCAGCAGGAATACTCATTTCATGATCATTAATCCACTCAGGCAAATAATTAAATTCCTTTTTTGGCCGGCAATCAAATTTCTTGGTCGCCGAAAAGCTGAAAATATCTTCAATTCGCCCATGTGCACTATGAGGTGAATTCAGATAATCAACCTTACTTCGACTGGTTTTGACTTCATCAAACCCATATTTTTTCAATAAATCAACGACCTCTTCCTCGCTGTAATTCCAGTGTTGATTACTGTGCAAAAATGCCAGTGAGCCAGTATTAATCCATGTTCCCCCTGATTTTAACAGTCGATTTACATGTGGAATAAATTCCCTGAAATCCATCGGAATGATATCTATGAACCAGGGAGTCAAGATCGTATCGAAGGACTTTTCCTTCAATGGCGCATTTAAAGCGTCTGATAATAAAAAGCTGAATTGATGTTTATTGACACTATCAAATTTACATTCCTGAACTACGGCTGAGTCCTGCATTGTCAAAGGAGCCACAGGAAATTCATTAAGCGTTACTGTTTGACCATGAATAATTTTTGCTGCACAACCAAGTAATACAGGATTAATATCAAGCAATACTGAATGTTTTGCATCATATCGGGTATGAAAGTCATAGGGGAATCTCGATGCTCCCGCACCCAGCGCCAGAACATCACCAGCATGATATTCTTCCTGCACCAGACCACTGACACTTTCCAGCAGTGCTTCATTTTCTCCATTATCCCAGCACCAGTCTCGAAAAATATTATCTATATAACTGTCAATACCCTGATTTTTTGCAACCTCATTATTACTATAAGCATACTGGTCAAGTGTAAATTGAGAAAAACAGTCAAGATGATCTGCTATTTGCCGGTGGTATTGTTTTTTCAGAGTTGAGAACCGCTTTAACCTGTCACGAGTAAGTTTGCTCAGACGTTTATCTTTTAATTGAGTGTTTATTTGCCTGATATCTTCATCAATCGACTGATTGAAACCATTAATACGAGCAAACCAGGCATGAACAGCAGCATTAACGTCAGCAAATACAAATGGAATGGATATATTGCCGAATTTAAGTTGAGGATAAGACTGATAGCACTGGGCGCAGTCTAAAGATGTTGTGTTGTCGGTAAACTCGCCGCAGCCACACTTTGGGCACTGCAAACTGGAGTTTGGCAGGATACTTGTTGTTATTGCGGTATGGTTGACTTGATTTTCCAAAATAGAAGTTGCCGTATTTGTAAAATACTATTCTGGATATATTTGAATTTCAAGACATGACTTTAGTCGCTAAATTTAGTCCATTCATCGCTAAAAGGCAGAGTGATTGATTTTCACTCTGCCTTGCTAAGACTGATCAAGTTCTGATTAAGCTATCGGGTTAAAGGCAATATAAGGATCTACTGTTGCCCCGGTGCCAAGACCATTATTGACTAGCACATCTGTACCAAATCTCGCTTGTTGTCCATGCAAGCCCAAATAATTTAACACAACCAGTTCAGCCAATGAGACAACATTATTTGCAAATGGACTTGACGATGTATTGACATTACCGTCCATTGTAAAGGTACCCAACTGATTGGTCCCTAATGCATTCCCTCTCAAAGCAGGCCTTGCGCCGCCTGGCTGATAGACGAAGATGGCACTGGCTGCAGTTGCTGAGCTGTCTGATCTCCAGCGAAACTTAGTCGTTCCATTGCCGTCATCTTCAGGTGTATTGGTATCTGCAGACACCGCACCATCACTGAAGACATAAATCATGACAGGCTGGTTAGCACGCATCGCATACTCTAATGTTGCGCCAATGACCTGTCCAACAACGAAGTCTTTTTCATCTGTTTCAGGGCGAGGATTCTGGTGATAATCACGTCCACCATACTCAATGGTTCCTGCGCCTGCAAAACCCTTGATGACTGTCTTCATGACTGCAGCCGCTTTTCGGAAATCTCCATCATTTAGCTCGCCATTCGGGAATATAGCCTGCAGGTCAGCATCTTGATTAGGGTCTAGCTCGGTTGCAGTGATGGCTGTATTGAATGTCGCAGAGCTCTTGTCGTAACCGCACTGCACAAGTTCTCTGGTAGCCTCTTCCACGTTAATTTTGCCGAGTTTGAGCTGGCTAATGATCGCCGCCGCTTCAGCAACTTCGCCGGTAGGAAAATTATCATCATCGCCACCGCCAAGTCCAATCGCCTCGCTGGAATTACTTACTTTCGTCGGTCTAACAGAAGGATCAATCATGTAATCCGGAGCATCAGAACGGCCACCTGTATCTGAATTCCTCGTACCTACAGCCGCAACAAATTGGCCATTTGCCCCTGCCTGTGCGATACCATAGACAGGATTGTGCGGATTATTACCAGTATCGTTATCTGAGCGTGCCGGAATCACAATACCATTAGTGCCCGCTCTGGCGGCAACACTGGTTTTATCCAGCATACCTCTCAGCATTGCACTATTAGGATGCATGGCAATTCCAAATGTTCGATCAACACCTACGTTGTCTGGAATGATTGCTTCTGGCAATCCTAATTTCGCATACCCTTCAGGGCTTAAGAAATTCTCTTGTCCGAGTGAACCTACCATGACATTTGATCCAGCGATATTTGCGCCGCCCCCTTGATCAATACTGATAAAAGGAATCTTGCCAGCACCTTGAACAAGCGAGGTCAGGTCACATTCTGCATGTGCCTGGCGTGCAAGAAATGTTGAAAGCGTTGGTGCAAACACCATACCCATGCCAGAGATGAACCCTCTGCCCAGAAAGTCTCTGCGTGTCAACGGACGACCATGACCTGATTGGCGACAATCTTCTTCGATACGCTGTTGCAAACGACGATGCTGCTCTTCTCTACGTCGACATTGCTCTACATATTTACCCATCGTTATATCCTCGCTTATAAATCAGTTAATAGTCATCACGCCACTAGAAAGTACCGCTGCACAACTCGCTTGCAGGGCAATATCTTTTGTAGCATTCGTACAGCCATTTGCGCAGCCCAGTTCATCCATCAAACCATTCACTGCGGCAGTTGTTTCTGCACGATCCGGTTGATTTTCCAGGTCACCTACAAATCTATCAAACAGTGCATTGACTCTATTTTGCTTGTCGGTGGCATTGGCAATATTGTTACAGCTCGAACCAAATACCACATTACATGCTGCATTAGACCGTCTTACACGATCACAGTAAGTCACAGCCAGTCGTTGAATTGCTATTTGTGACGCTGCATTAAATGCCAGAATGTCAGCAGTTGCAGGTAGAGAGTCCCTTAACTCTTCGTAACGATTCCGTACTGTATTTTGAGTCACAGGAATAGTTGTTAGCGCAGACATGGTGTCGTTGACACTTGAGAATGAACGCACACCAAACTCAGGTAGCACACCAAAGTCAGCAATACCTGGTTCACTTGGCGGCACATACAAATCACCTGAACCCACTTGAGCACCAAGTGTTTCAAACTCCAGATGGAACATATCCACCTCAGGTCCCATGTCTTTAGGAATGACTGCACCCAGTGGCGACAATTCCTGCCCACTTTGTGTCACCATCGTATCGACAGACCGGAATGATTGAGTCGCAACAGGAATATTATTATTCACTGCAATTCTGATGTTCTTAACAGGGACACCTGAAACATCTGTGATCAGAGTAGGCACTGCAAACACATACGCATTGTCATCGAGTTCTCGCACTTGCATCTGAACCGATGCCGGTGCGCCAACTACGTCTGAAACATCGAATGCCAGGGTTGTAATTGTACCCAGACCTGCATCGAAATTTTGCGCAACTTCTGCACCAGATAACGCTGTTGTGTGAACCGCTACCATACGGAAAACACCTCTCCACAAGCGATTATTGGTTACCTCATTTCCGATAACGAACAGGTCGGTGTTACTCCAGTTCAATGCATCATTGCCAAGATCTTCTTCAGCAGCCAATTCACCATTGATATAAATCTTGCGGCCTCCAGCGGCACTGTCGTATGTCATCACAACATGGGTTAATTCAGTTGTGACAGTATCGTTTTCAGAAAGCAGTTGTGGATTATTGCCGTTACCTCCTGTTTGATTTGTCGCAACACGAGAGTTGTAACGGTCACCACTTTGCCCCAATGTAAAGTTTCTTCCACCGGTATCCGCTGAATAAGAAACAATTCGAGCTGGTCCTGACTGATCAAGATTTTCAGGAATCACCCATGCTTCAACACTAAACTGACTGGAAATTGAAGCAAACAGTTTCTGGCTTGATGCCAATGATGCCTGAGCTTTACCAGACACATTTCTTAATCCACCTTCAGGCACCCACTCCATACCTTCGATCATCAGATCCACAGGTACTCCGACACCACTTCTGTCAACAACGATGTCACCTGCACCTGCGCTGAAATCAAACATGGCTATCATGCTGGCATCAGCTCTGGGACTTTCACCTTCCTGACCATCAGCAAGAGTTGCCATGGCGCTAGCCACGCGTGGTTGATTACTTGGTGGAGGATTTGATGCAGATACTGAGTCTGCCCAACTGCGTATTGCTGCTTCCATTTCTGTAGCAAACTGCTCACAGGCAGCAGGACCACCACAGTTATGATTATCCACACGCGTTCTTACTACCAAACGTGAATTCGCAGGATTGCTAAGATTCACTTTTTGATTGTTTACCGTTTGGTTATAGGCTGTTTCAACAGATTCGTCAGCCATCAAAGGTAATATAGGAGTAAGTCCCAAAGGAGTTGGGTCACTGTGACACTGCACACAGTTATTTGACAGCATAATGGGATGCACTGTCTGTGCAAACAACTGTTGATCGTTCGCTGGTGGCATTGTTGGTGCTGGTGCCGGCGCCGGTGGTGCTGGCGGTGGCGCATTTGGTGCTGGTGCACTTGGTGAAGTTGGCGTATTTGCAACAGTACCACCATTGTTACTTGAAGTATTTGGAGTCGTACCATCTTCAGAGGAGCCTCCTCCACCTCCGCCACCACAAGCTGACAACGCTGTCATGACTAATACGATACCTATCCATTTTAGTAATCTATGAATTCGTCGGCTTTCCATATTCCGCGATACAGTTAATTTTTCCTGGGTCATTACAATTCTCCTCGGTAGCATCGCTTAGTTACCCATGCAATAAGCAGCAGTATCAGCAAACACTCGCTTCATACTGTAGTTATTATTCTTGAATACAGTGGCAACATTGTTAACCAATGTATGATCAGCCTCGCCATTTGGTGGTCGGTAGCATACTTTTTCAAATGCTTTCTTAACCTGGCACTGTGCAAACTGGTCCGTTGAAGCAAGCTCAACACCCAGTGATTTTGCACCTACACCTGAACCGGTTCCCTGCCAGCCTAAATAGGCATTAGGGCCAGTACGCCAATAGTTAACCCATCCATCGTAAGTAGTTTCATGACCATATCGAAAAACACCAGCATCACGCAGATACTTGGGCTGAACGTCACCAGCGGTATAGGCTAGTTGCTGGTTTTCTTCATCAAAGTCGTAAAAAGCAAAGGCACCCGCCAGTCCGTCCATGCCTGCATGACAAGCCAGACAACCTGTCAGAAAGATATTGCTGTCACCGCCAGGAGATCTGGACACGTCCTGACGTATAAAGTCAGGCCTTGCAGTAATGTCACGCAGATCTTCCATGTCTTTGCATAAAAAATTCACACTGGTAAATCTGACTGCGGCTCTATTGGTTCCTGCCACCATAAATGCCTCTGCGAATCCACGTGTCGTCATCACTCCAGCTGTCGCTGCCGCAGGAAGAACATTGCCTGGTAGCGATGTCTGTTGTGTTTGAATCAGATTATTAGGATCGCCAAGATTGGCATTACTCTCTTGCAGTTCAATATAATGATCATTGTTGGATTGCGAATAGGCGACATTATTTGTTGCGCCCGCAGAGCCGATGTAAACAATATTTCCTGATAACACCTGATTAAAAGGAACTTCGTCTCGAATCATCCCAATCACTGTGGCTGTGAAGTCATTTAAATCCGAATAGACTGAAAATTCTCGATTCGTCCATGGAGTAGAAAAATCTTTTAAGGTTGTATTATAGAAAGCTGGATTTTCCATCGCTTCATAAGCGGCTCCAACTGTATCTCCATTTTGAATTTTTGCTGTCATTGAATCCAGAACTGCAGACGTTGGCGGAACTCCAGTCAATCGGTCATGCATTCTTTTCGCTTGTTCGCGAGGTCCTGCGTGTACTGCAGAAACCGTAAACATAACTGACATCAACGTAATAACTAAACTATATGCAAGTTTATTGCGTGAGCGCATAGCGGCACCTTTTCAGTGTTACTTTAAACTTTTAACATCTTATAATTGCTTTTAAGACGTTCCCTACCAGCCACATCCATGGACTGATTTCAAAATCAAAAAATGTAAATTTCTGATGACCTTCCGGCGTGGGTGTATGTATAACTCTGTGAACTGGTTCTGATTTTGATCCGCGATGAACGGTCAGTATTTCCCTCCCAACGGAAGAAGAAAGATATGAATTATGTTAATTAAGGGAGAGGCAAGTGTCAGATGTCTTAATAACCTGATAAAAATACCGGTTCTTTATTTAACAACGCTAGCACAACTATGTTTAATTTATGATCAATATACTCAACATTAAAAAACACCTCACCCTGATATTTTTTACTTGTGTTGCAATGAGTTCATGCGGTAATGAACACAGTCGGGAAATGGCAGAAAATATCAACTCAGAGTTTGAATTAACCTACCGATACGTCGTGAAAAATATGTCCGTAGAAACTGATTACTCCGACCAGTTCAAAATGTTCAGAAAGCATAACAAGGATGCATTTACATCGATTGCATACACATGGCATAAGATTTCACTTGATGAATGTGAGATTACGGGTGAAAGTCGAAATACATCAAATAAAACGGGTTATGAACGAATGATCAATCCATCTTCACGTGACAGTAATTTTTTAAGGATAATTACGGATGATGATCGTGCTTGCCTGGCAGAAAAATACTTTGACAACTGGTTAAACATCCAGAACATGTTGAGACTGAATTATCAAGGTTACCAATAACCCATTGACAGACAATTTATTTATTACGATTTGAATTTATAGCGTTTAATCACTGATTAAATCTGCGTTAAAAAACAGTCATCTTTAATAAAATTTTTTGACATATTTTTGACAGCAGTCAAAGTGCTTCGTTATTATTTCAATTATATTTTACACACTTGTACACCCGTTAAATAATTTGCACATGCCCTATTCCGTTGTATTACTAGACCGCACAGGTAATGCCTCTCCTGCATTGCCATGCGATATTCATTGCGATGGAACTGAATTGGAAATTGATGCCGAGTTATCTTACAAATACATCAATCGCTCATCTACAGCCAAGATACTGGATGACAATGAAGTAATCAGTACACATTCCGTACTGGGTTATCATTTTCTGGGGGATACCATCATTGATGGCGTCAATGCATCACGTAGTGGCCAGTATATACTGGCAATAAGTTCAGCAAGTTAATCGATAATTACCGGCTTATCCCGGTCATGATCAACAATACAGTAAAAACCAAATTTCTCGGTATTTGGATTCCTCAACTGATGTGTAGTCATCGGCCTGATATATATCACATCATTTTTCCTGGCGATGTAGCGTTGATCGCCAACCAAAACTTCACCTTCACCTCGCACTACAATGATTACATGAGTATGTAGATGCTTTTCTTTACTTGAATACCCTGCCTGCCCGACCTCGAAATATCGCAAATCAAATGCAGAATTTTCTCCATTCTTACCTATAAGCTCAACTCGACGAACGGCATTAAATGAGGCATCGTCTGTCTCTTTGTATTTTACACTTTCCCTGCCAGCCCAGTTAAAGTCGTCAAAAGCTAAATATTCGAGTACCGAGTCTTTTTTTGAAGATGGATATTCACAGGCTGAAAGGCTTTGAATATCGTTTGGTTTTGTCACTGTTTCTGGATATTCTTCAAGAATTCCAGCTTTAAATTCTCGAGTGGATTCTGACAGATTTGCGGAATGTTCAAGTAAAGATCCACCCAGCAAAAATACCGAATCCTGCTGATACCACCGGCACATTTCTTTCAGATCCGCATATTGCATTCCTCCTGCCGGGCATGGAAATGCCGGCTTAATATTTGGCAGGGGTCTACGCAACTCTTTGGCTATATTCTTACAGTCACCTTCCTTAAACTGAAATCTCCCGCCAGTGTTAGGAAACACCGAAATATCAACACCTGCCAACCTGAACAAATATCCATATAACAGGTGATAACTCATACCATCATTAGGAGACACACAAAAGCTTCCGGTAAATGATGGATGTGCCATGTAAATCAAATTGTATTTCGCGGCCAGACCTCTGGCTGTATCCAACCCCAGAATAAGTGGTGCAAGCAATACACCTTGTATTCCCTGACGCTTAACCCACTCAAGATGCATATCTATCTGTTCGTAGGGAGCAGATATAAATGGAAAATATACACAGCGCTTACCCGTGTCATCTTCCGCCTTTTTAACAGCGTCCAGACACAGGCTGACTCTTTGCTTAAATTCATCAAAGTTACCAATTAAATTCTGGTCATCTTTAATAATATCCCCACCACCCAAAGCAAACTGGTATGCGAGGTCTGCAAATTGTTTATTACTATAGCCACGCGGTTTTAATGCTGTTGCCAGCAATGGCCTTCCGTGAACACCAAGGCAGTCACGTATCCCCTCAACACCGAATCCTGGCCCATCGAAATGGGTAAATAACTGTTCAGGCAACTCAATATCGACACACTTTACGTTCTGGTACATTGAAACATTGCCAAAGCATAAGTTGATGAGTTGATTATATTGTTGACTTAATATTTCCTCAGGATAGCTTAACGTCAGCACATATTTGTCAGTTTGATTTTGTAATTGTCTGATTTCTTCGACTCTGCCAACAAATCTGGTTTCTATTTCAGGAGTGATCAAGGATTCAGGTGTTTCAACACTTTGCTCAATCGCAATCTTTCTTGCTAAATCTGATACATCATTTTTATCTGAAATGACTTCGTAGGTAACCACTATATCTGACATTCGAAAATTTCCTTAACCTCTTAAATATCTACTAATTATTTGAAAAATGGTAAAAAATTACGACCAAACGAATCGTTAAAGCTAATACTGTCTCGCATTTTACCGATAACTTGAATAATCACATTATTATCTGGAATTTATTATGGGCACAGTATATACAAACTTTGAACAGGCAAGAATTGAACGTGAAACAACAAAAATAGTTTCAGACCTGGTTTCAATAGGGGGTGTTGATTGGGCGGTAAATACGATTACACAAATACCTTCTTTTAAAGACTCATATCAAGAGAGACTACGAATAGCGCTAAAAGAGAAGCTGACCAAACTAAATACACACATGCTCTGAATAGATGGTTCGTGAGCCTCTATACTCTACCTGGGTGGCTAACGATTGACCAATTACTGCTTTTTTGTACAAAATTAGCGCTTCCAGGCGTACAGTTAACTCACTAAATTATATAAAATTATGTCAATATTACGCGCAGTGAATTTATCTTAATTCCCACACCAGTCATCGGAGTTAAATTCAATTTCATTAAGTTTTATGTACAAATACACTGATAGCTAAAACACCTCTATTAAGCTGACCATAAAAAACACAGAAAAGGATTATTCTACTATGCTACGTCATGCATTAGTTTCTCTATTGATTCTCACATCTACGGCATTGTTCGCCGATGATATTTATGTCGCCAAAGAAAAAGATCAATACACCAGCGAGCGGGAAAGCTTATTTGATGGAAAGCTCGATAACTTTGCTCTCCAGATCAATCTGGCTTCGTATCACCCCGGCAACGCCAGCGAGTACAATCAGTTTAATCGTGGTATCGGCATAGAATATTACTTTGATTCTTTCTTTTTGGCTGGCGGCTACTTTTGGAACAGCCTTTATCGTGACAGTTTTTATATAGGCGCTGGCAAAGAATTCACTTTTGGCGATGTAGACTGGGTAGGTTTAGGTGCAATTGGCGGGTTAATTACAGGTTACGATGACGGACAGGAACCCCGACCTGCCCTGATCCCTTATGTATTTTTCACCAAAGACAGATACACATTAAAAGTTCATTACCTTCCAGAAATCGGCGAAGTTGAGGATGATGCATTTGGCTTTGCCGTAAGAATTAAGTTTGATTAACTTTATTATTCAGAGAGCGCAAAAAACCTGTTCAGTGATACTCATGTATTGTTATGCTTAATACACAAGTATTCTATGCAAGGTATTATTCATGGACAGTCAAGACACACTTTTCACCAAGATAATTAATCGAGAAATTCCCGCAGAGATCATCTACGAAGATGAACTCTGTGTTGCTTTTAAAGACGTAAACCCACAAGCTCCCTTGCACGTTCTGCTAGTGCCAAGAAAAGTACTGACAAAATTATCTGACGCCTCCGAACAGGAGCAGTCGTTACTGGGTCATTTAATGCTGACAGCGCCACTGATAGCCAAACAACAGGGCTATTCGGACGGATTCAGGATTGTCATCAATAACGGTGAAGCTGCAGGTCAGACGGTATTTCATTTACATATCCATATCATTGCTGGTCGGGAATTATCCTGGCCGCCAGGCTAGCTGGGATTTCACATCTGGGATTTCACATGAAGTGATTTTCCATAAGTGGTTGACCTTAAAACTTTACCCGCCAATAAGAAAATCCATAATTAGCAATTGCTGTCATGGATACCCGATATGAAGTGAACCCTTGATTACAATGGGAAGTATCTGACGCCAGAAATGATGAATGCGCACTTAACTGCGGCAGCAATCATGACAGATTAAATCTATTCACAAACGCCCGTACATCCATCAATCGTTATTCAACAGGCACTTGCCTATAATGATCAAAAAGCATAATAACCTGACTGACATATAATTATGCGCACCACTTAATCGGATCATTTTTCTGTGAAAGAATCTTTCTGAATGAAAATTTTTTTGAATGAATATGAGCAAGCGCGAGAAGCTTATCGATTAGTGTGACTTCTTATCAAGCCAGGCAATAAGACTTTGTATTCTATTTGGTTCTTGTGATTTATCTTTCAGCACTTGCAAGCTGTAACGAAGTTCATGAATTAAATTTTCGTATGCTTCTATTTTATCGCGCTGATATGACAATTGCTTATTAGCTTTAGACAGGCTTTGACGTAATTCACTCTTTGTTAGTTCATGAGAAAGTTTTTCAGTGGCATTCAGCAATGAACTATCCTTGATTTTATTCACCCATCTCACCATGTCCGCTTCTTCGGAACTCACATTGGGATGAAGTTCAGTCAGGTCATCAATATGCACCATGCCGCGTACGCATGGTAACTGTCCTGTTTCAATCTCCAACTGTAAATCACGTGCAGAAATTCCCACCAGAGTGGCGGCTTTATGTATCGTTACAAAACGTCCCATCGTAGTCCTTGGTAAACATAGTCATGCTGTCTAGCATGCTACTCTACTATGCGTGCTAAATTTCAACAAACACCTGCCAGTACAACAAAATATCTACACAGCGAATTTAGTAATGTTATGAACCCATAACATTTGTAGCTGTCATGGCTTGTAAATACAGCCCAAGATTACTTGCGCTAACTGCTATTAACGAATACAGTAAAAGGCAGCAGAAAAATAATAATAAAGCGAACCACCATGCCTATAACAATAAATTTAATTATCGCCCTGTTGGTACTTGTAATTAGTGTTGGCGTATTTCTACGCTGGCATTGAAATCAAGATGATATACAACTTTCTTAAACTGATTTCTAGATAAAATTTCTGGTGTTGGCAGAAATCTGCCAAACAGGCTACGGCGACAATCTTTTAGGTAGTCCGTCACCACGTTTACTTGGTATGTGCTTGCCAATAAATCCAAAGCCCATTCCACCCTGGGATATATGGGCAATAACTGCAAATACACGAATCATCTTCGCCGTCCGCCCACGATCAATCACGAACACCAGCTGAATACGCCTTCCGACATAGGCACGTTTTGGAATAAAGTCTATAAATACGCCACGCGAGCTGATATTACTTGGTTTGCAGCGTTCTAATTCAAGTTGTTTACAATATAAGTAGACATTTTCTGACGTGGGTCGTCGAACGCTAAGGCGTCGCTCCATATTTTTTCTTGCTGACATAGCTTTTAATTGCGTATTTAATATTTAGTAGAGATACTTTATCAAAATATACAGCAAACTGAAGCGTTTACAGCATGAATTGCAGGAATCTTCGATCACTTCACGTATCTACTTTGCATTCCTGGAGTCATCAGCGAAGATTATGTTAAATAGTATGATTTTTACTCTAGCTGATTATTAATTCACCAGACAAGTGGTCATATACAACGATTGTCGGTTATTACGACTATATTGAGATTAAACCTTGGTATCTGTCACATTTTTACTTAAAATAGACACGATGTATCGAAGTAGCAGAATTTACGCATAAACATTAGCTTACGCGAACGAGGACCTACCTTTGATATTTTGTTGTTACAACTAAAATTTATATATTTTTAAAACTTCGGAGTTATAAAAAATGCAAGACAAGTTATTGAAATCTCTTCAAGCACTAGCAATGGCAGGGACTGTAGCATTTGCTGCTGGTTGTTCTTTAACACCTCAAGAACAAGCTGCTGATGCGGTTGATCCACTTTCTGAAGTGCGTGAAATTGCAAATGAAGCGCTTCGCACTGCTAACACTGCTGCATTCAATGCATCGACTGCTAAAGACATGGCTCTTTCAGCACAAGAATCAGCTGATGCTGCTTTAGAAGCTGCTGCTGCTGCACAAGCATGCTGTGACGCAAATTCACGTCGCATGAACGTTATGTTTCACGATTCAATGAAAGGCAAGTAATTTCAGAATCGATATAACAATAAAAAAGCCCCTTTTAAAGGGGCTTTTTTTTGACTTATTTTTATGTTTCTCCGTCTCTATGAGACATCAGAAATGGAACACCGCGCTTTTCCTTAGCCTCCTGATAACCTCTCTCCCACAGAATTTTATAATTCTCCCGTTCTTTTTCCTTGGTCTGTGCTACGACCAGTTTAACAAACTCTGTCAGGTTCCTTGACGATGCTTTTTCCTGCTCTTCAATTTCTGAATGAGTTTCAACATAGAGCTTGTTATCACGCCAACCAACTTTATAAGGCTGGTTTATAATAGTAACTGGCGTGTTCACTTCAACACTTTTGAACAATTTTTCGATACCTGTCGGATGAAGTCGAATACAGCCATGTGTGACACGCATGCCAATACCTTCAGGGACATTTGTGCCGTGAATAAGATAACCAGATAATGCCAGCCCTATTTTATAATCTCCTAGCGGGTTATCCGGCCCGGGAGGGACAACTTCCGGAAGTGGATCATTATTATCTTCGTGCTCCTTGCGTATAGATGCAGGAGGATACCAGTTAGGCTTAGCTGTTTTTGACGTAATCCGTGTAAAACTGAGTGGCGTCTTCCATTCATCATCTTTACCAACACTTACCGGATAGGTAGAAACAGATGAGATATTATTTTCAGTCCCATGGAATTGATACAGTCTTAACTCGGCAAGATTGATCACCACACCTTCTCTTTCCACATTAGGTAATACATATTGCGTTGGAATAATAATTTGTGAATCCTGCACTGGAATCCATGGATCAACATCAGGATTTGCATCTACAAGCTCATTAAACCCGACTCGAAAGGTTTGTGCCAACTGTAAAAAGTTATCGCCGTCCTGGATGGTATGGATAGCAATATTTCCCACAACATCGTCGCCGGGTTGATAATGATAAGTATCAGCATTCGCTGCGCCCATTAGCAACACCAATGGCATGCCTAGCACCTGTAATATTCGCATTTTCTTTATCTCTATTAATTTATATCTAATCTGCCACAGCAACATTGACGGCTTCTTCCATAACTTCCAGCACCAGGTCAATTTGCTCGTATTCTATAACATAAGGCGGCATAAAATATAAAACGTTCCCTAACGGTCTGAGTAATACATGATTTTTTAGTGCATGCTTATAGGCTTTCAGGCCTCGGCGCTGCTGCCATGGATATGGCGTTTTGGTTGCTTTATCCTCAACCATTTCTATGGCAAAAATCATACCCGTTTGACGAATATGTCCTATATGAGGGTGACCTTCAAAACGCTGGGCATTCTCCTTGATACGTTGAATCAATCCCCTGTTTCTCTGGATAGTATCGTTTTTATGAAAGATACTTAGCGTCGCCAAAGCGGCAGCACAGGCCAGCGGGTTCCCGGTATATGAATGCGAATGTAAAAAACCTTTTAATGACTCATAGTCATCATAAAATGCATCATAGATTTGATTGGTAGTTAACACTACCGATAATGGCAGATAGCCACCTGTTAACCCTTTAGACAGACACATATAGTCTGGTGATATACCTGCCTGTTCACAGGCAAACATGGTCCCCGTACGCCCAAATCCTACCGCAATTTCATCTGCGATCAAATGGACATTATACTTGTCACATGCTGCACGCAATAAAGTCAAATACTTTGCATCATACATACGCATTGAGCCTGCACATTGAACCAGTGGCTCAACTATCACCGCGCATATATTTTCATGATGCTCGCTCAGCATCTCTTCCATGAGTGTAAACATACGTGACACATAGCCATCGGTTTCTTCTCCCGGCTCCATGTTATAACTATCTGCACCAGGGACTGTAATCACATCAAACAGCAATGACTCGTAGGTATCCTTATAGAGCTCAACATCGCCCACTGCCAGCGCTCCCAATGTTTCACCATGATAAGAATTTTGCAACGTAACAAATTTCTTCTTGTTCGGTTTGCCAATGTTTCTCCAGTAATGAAAACTCATCTTCAATGCTACTTCGATAGCTGAAGAGCCATTATCCGCATAGAAACATTTTTGTAGCGGTTCGGGCGTTATCTCAACAAGTTGCTCAGACAAATTGATAATAGGCTTATGGGAAAAGCCAGCAAGCAGGACATGTTCAAGTTGCTGCGTTTGCCGGGATATTGCATCACCTATTGTCTTATTTGCATGTCCAAAAATATTTACCCACCAGGAACTGACTGCATCTATATATTTGTCGCCATTAAAGTCTTCAAGCCAGACACCTTGTCCACTCGCTATGGGAATTATTGGAAGCTGCTCGTGATCCTTCATTTGCGTGCATGGATGCCATACATGGGCAAAATCTCTTGCCACTAAATCATCAGACACTAAAGTATTTTCTTTCATGGAAAATATAAATCTCGCGGTAAATATAGAATAATAAAATTGCTATTGCAGACCTATGCTCAGGCCCTGTTGGATACTGATTATTGAATCGGCCTGACTCTCGTTAACACACGATAACCGAGCAGTAATGCAAGAATTGAAGCATAGATGATTGGTTCCAGCAGGTCTGCTTTAACAAGCCACCAGAAATGCAGTATAGCAAGAATTGCAATAAGGTAGATCAATTTATGCAACTTCACCCATGCTCCCTGAAGCTTTCTTTGCATCGCATCTGTCGAAGTCATTGCCAGCGGGACTAATAGCACATATGCAGCAAAGCCGACAGTTATATAAGGACGATCTTTAATATCTTCTATAATGGCTTCCCAATCAAACCATTGATCCAGGAATGCGTAAATCGATAAGTGACATGATGCATAGATAAAACAAAGTATCCCGAATAACCGTCGCAAATGAATCAGGCCGTTAATTCTAAATAACTTTCGTGCAGGACTGATGGCAAGCGTGATAAGCAATAAACGCAATGCCCACTCTCCTGTTATATGAGTGATCTCTTCTATGGGGTTCGCGCCCAATGTGTCCTTGTAAAATTGCCAGACAGCGATGAGTAAGGGCGATAAAAAGATGAGCAATAAAGGTACCTTGACCAGATTGCTATGTAATCCAAGTTTGAAAGCCATAATGATCTGGTCAGAAGTAGTTTGATCCAAGAAAAGAAATTAAGCTAAAAATGTATCGCTCTTCCATCCACATCCAGCGCAGCTTCATGCATACCTTCTGACAGAGTTGGATGAGCATGGATCGTTCTCGCCAGATCTTCTGCTGTTAATTCAGATTCTATCGCCACTACCGCTTCAGCTATCAATTCAGAAGCATTCGGGCCAATAATATGAACGCCCAGAAGCCTGTCAGTATTGGCATCTGCTATAAATTTTATCATGCCCTCGGTTTCGCCCATGGCACGCGCTCTGCCCAGGGCCATAAAAGGGAATGACCCGGTTTTATAATTCACGTTGCCAGCCTGTAGAGTTTGCTCGCTATCACCAACCCAGGCTATTTCTGGCCACGTATAAATAATCCAGGGTATTGCGGCATAATTTACATGTCCATGTTGATTAGCCAGTTGTTCAGCCAGGGCGACGCCTTCTTCTGAACCTTTGTGCGCAAGCATGGCACCCCCAATCACATCTCCAATCGCATAAATACCGTCAGTACTGGTTTTCCATTTTTCATCAACTTCGATGAAACCACGAGAATCCTGTGAAACACCCAGGTTATCCAGTCCTAAATTCTTTGTATTAGCAACACGGCCAATTGCAACCAGTAAACAATCAACGTTTACTTCAGATTCGCCTTCAGCATTTGAGACTTTGATTGTTACGGAATCCTTGTTTTTAGTCGCTGATTTTACTTTGCTATTAAGTTGTATATCAAAACCCTGTGCGGAAAAGATTTTATCTGCCTGTTTAGCAATGTCTCTATCAGCTGCTGGCAGCAACTGCTCTGCCGCTTCCCAAATAGTGACTTTTGCACCTAACCGACTCCATACACTGGCCATCTCAAGCCCAATGACTCCAGCGCCGATCACTCCCAGGTGTTCAGGCACTTGTTTAATGTCCAAAGCACCGCTTGAATCCACTATCTGTTCTTGGTCGACAGGCAAGAAATCAAGCTCAAATGGCTTGGAGCCTGTTGCAATTACAATTGATCCGGCATTAAGTATCTGATTACCCTCTTCCGTGTCGATGTGCACTTCATTGGCAGCTTTAATGACAGCGTGTCCATGCACAAATGTTACTTTGTTCTTTTTTAATAATCCTTTTACACCCGTCGTTAATGTCTTAACAACCTTGTTTTTTCGTTGCAGCATTTTTGCAACATCAATATTGCACTGTTCTGCTGTAATGCCATGATCTGCAGCATGATGCGTAAGAAATGAGTAGTGGTGGCTGGAGTCTAGCAACGCTTTTGATGGAATACATCCAACATTAAGACAAGTCCCACCAGGACTGGGTTTATTATTTTTATCTGACCAGTCATCTACGCAAGCAACACTCAAACCCAACTGCGCACAACGAATCGCACAGACATAACCTGCAGGACCAGCACCAATAACAACAACATCAAATTTAGATTCACTCATTTTACAGATGCAATAATAGTTGAATAGGATCTTCGATAATTTGTTTAATATGACTCAGGAACAATACAGCTTCTCGACCATCAATAATACGATGATCATAAGACAATGCCAGATACATCATTGGGGCAATGACTATCTCGTCATTTTGTACAATAGGTCTCTTTTCTATTGAATGCATCCCTAAAATTGCACTTTGTGGCGGATTAATAATAGGTGTTGATAACATTGAGCCGAACACACCACCATTGGTAATAGTAAATGTTCCACCGACAAGTTCATCAATCGAGAGTTTATTCTCGCGTGCTTTAACAGCAAGCTGATTAATTTCCACTTCGATAGAAGACAATGACTTTGTATCCGCGTTTCGCACTACAGGAACAACCAGCCCTCGTTCAGCGCTGACAGCGATACCAACGTCTACATATTTATGATAAACAATATCGCTATTCTCTACCGATGCATTTAACACGGGATATTTTTTTAGTGCTTCAATCGCTGCTAGCACGAAGAACGACATGAATCCCAGCTTCACTCCGTGCTGCTCAAAAAACTTGTCCTTATTATTAGCTCTAATTGACAATATCTCATTCATGTTAACTTCATTGAAGGTAGTTAACATGGCATATTCCTGCTGAGCAGAGACCAGACGATCTGATATTTTCTTCCTCAGACTACTCATGGGAACTCGCTCAACCTCATGACTACTGTCTGCTGTTTCAGAGACTGGTGAACGAGGCAGATTATCTTGTTTAAGTTCCGCACTTGCCGCAGAAACATCCTGCTTGGTGATTCGATTGTTTTTGCCCGTTGGCACAACCTCTTCTACATCAATATTTTTTTCAGCAATGATTTTTCTGACCGCAGGACTCGTTTTCTTATATTCCCCGGGTTCTTTTTCGATGTTTTTTTCAGTAGTGTCATCATCAACATCTTCAGAATTCTCCTCTTCAGAATCCTGATTGTCAGCCTGCGTTTCTTTTTGATCTGACTGGGCCAGCTTCCCAATCACTTCATGACTGTTAACAGTGTCATTTTCATTTTTTATAATCTTTTCAACAACCCCGGACGCTGGAGAAGGAATTTCCAGTAAAACTTTATCAGTTTCTATTTCAACCAGTGTTTCACCTTCATCGACTGAGTCACCGACTTTTTTTAACCATGAACTGATCGTACCTTCACTGATTGATTCGGAAAACTCGGGAATTTTTATATCTATAGCCAATGTATTTCCTTATTTAAATTAGTATTAACTAACACTTTTAAGTTCAACATGCTTGGTACCACCTGACAAACCTAGCGCTTCATTCACCAGTCTGCTTTGTTGCTCTCTGTGCAGCTGCATGTAACCGGCAGCTGGAGACGCTGAATAATCTCTGCCTGCATAACGTATTCTCTGATTCGAATGAATGCAATCCGGCAAATTGCGTCGTGACTGCATATAAAACCATGCTCCCTGATTTCTGGGTTCTTCCTGAACCCAGACAATATCAGTAACATGCCTGAATTTTGCCAGCTCTATTTTAATCTCATCACCAGGGAATGGGTATAACTGTTCAATTCTTATAATTTCTATATGATTCAAATCATGTTTTTTCTTTTTTTCCATGAGGTCATAATAGACTTTGCCGCTGCATAAAAGCAGTTTGGTCACTTTTGGAATATTTTTTTCATCATAAACGGTAATAACCTGCTTAAATCCCTGCTGGGTAAATTCTTCCAAAGAAGATGTGGAGCTTGGATGACGAAGCAGACTTTTCGGTGTCAGTACCACTAATGGCTTTCGATATGGCCTCAGCATTTGTCGACGCAGCAAGTGAAAATGTTGAGCAGGTGTTGTTGGCATACACACCTGCATATTTTCCTCGGCACATAACTGCAGATATCGCTCCATCCGCGCAGATGAATGCTCTGGTCCCTGGCCATCGTATCCATGTGGAAGAAACAGCACTAATCCGCAATATCGTTGCCACTTGGCTTCCGAGGAACTTAAAAACTGATCGATGATCACTTGCGCATTATTCGCAAAGTCACCAAATTGAGCTTCCCATATCACTAAAGCGTTTGGCTCTGATGCTGCATAACCGACTTCATAGCCAAGCACTGCCGCTTCAGACAGCAGGCTGTTGATTGGCAAAAATTGTGCTTGTTCTTTGGAAATGTTTCTTAACGGAATATACACTTTACCATTGTTCTGATCGTGGAACGCACAATGACGGTGTGAAAATGTTCCACGCACACTATCCTGTCCTGACAGACGAACAGGGTAACCTTCCTGAAGCAGTGAGCCATAAGCAAGCATCTCTGCAAAGCCCCAGTCAACTGGTGCTGAACCATCAGCCATGAGCTTACGTTGATCAATGATTTTTTGTACGTTTTTATGTACTGAAAATTTCTTTGAAACTGTAGTAAGCACTTTACCCAGCTGCTGAACCGTATCGTTTGTGATTGATGTATCTACCTGCTGCTTCCAGTCAGTGCCTTTAAAGGGCTGATAATCAACGACATACTTTGAACGACTACGTTTGGCAATTTCAGAACAGACTGGTTTACCGATATTTAGTTTATCAATATATTCCTTTTCAATATCATCATACTCATTCTGATTGACAATACCTTCTTCAAGCAGTTGCTTAAAATACATTTGATCAACACTATCTTTACTGCGAATACGCTGATACATCAGTGGCTGAGTAATGGCTGGTTCATCTGCTTCTGAATGTCCATGACGACGATAGCAGATCATATCAATGACAATGTCACACGCAAATTTCACGCGATAATCCATCGCAAGCTGTGTCGCAAATACTACTGCTTCAGGATCATCCCCATTAACATGAAGTATTGGTGCCTGAACCATTTTTGCCACATCGGTGCAGTACAGTGTTGAGCGAGAATCAAGTGGGTCACTGGTAGTAAATCCGATTTGATTGTTAATAACAATATGGATTGTGCCGCCGGTGGTATACCCTCTTGTACTGGACAGATTAAGTGTTTCCATGACAACACCCTGCCCGGCAAATGCAGCATCACCATGAATAAGCACGGGGATCACCTGTTTATGATGTTTATCCTTGCGTCTCTCCTGCCGGGCACGCACAGAGCCTTCCACGACCGGATCAATAATTTCCAGATGTGAAGGGTTAAAAGCCAGAATCGTATGAATAGGTCTTTTATTTGTTTTTAAATCTATCGAAAACCCTTTATGGTATTTAACATCGCCAGAACCTACTTCTGTATCAACATTTCCTTCAAATTCCTGAAATAATTCCTGAGGACTTTTACCCATGATATTAACCAGGACATTGAGCCGGCCGCGATGAGCCATTCCAATAATTGCTTCTCTGACACCGTGATCGCCAGCACTTTGAATCAAAGTATCCAGCAAGGGAATTAAACTTGTCCCTCCTTCCAGAGAGAATCGCTTCTGGCCAATATATTTACGGTGCAGAAATACCTCTAGCGCATTGGCAGCAATTAACCTTGTCAGAATGCGTTTCTTTTTCTCGACACCCAGATTCAAACTGGCGTAGCTGGACTCCAGATATTTGCGCAACCAGATTTTCTGTCCCGGATCTGAAATGTGTTCTGTTTCAGAGCCTATACTTCCACAATAGGTCGTTGACATAAGATTAATGATCGAACTTAACGACTGCTTCCTATCTGTTTCTTTTTCCCATATAAAAAATTCTTCGTTCAAATCAGACGAAGATAAACCATGATGTTCGGGATTCAGCAATTCAATTTGAATTCGGTCATCGCCATAAAGCGGGTCAATTTCTGCCTGACGATGGCCTAATCGTCGATAGGCGCGAACCAGACGTAATACAGCACGTTGTTTTTCCTGATGACGCAGAGTGGACGCTGAATGATGTGAAGTACCTGTCTGTGCACCCGGATTACGCAACCCATCTGAGATGTCTGCTCTTATCGCATGATGCAACTCATTTAACTGAGCATCTTTTTTAACTTCCAGCTGGCTGAAGTATTGCTGCCAGGACTGGCTGACTGATGACGGGTCTTTACTGTATTGCTGATATAAAGATTCAATATATTCCGCATTGAGACCATAAATATGTTGGTTGTTTATATGACTCATTGCAGCATCTATTTTATATTTTATTTGTATAGTTAAATTTTATATTTTTAGCCGAACAGAAAGCAAGCCATACAAATTAAAGACAAAATAATCACATAGTATGCGTAGGTCTATCCGCCTGTAACGCACCACCCAGTAATGCTTCAATTTTTGTACGCGTTTCGCCACTGTCCTGACTACTAAATTGGACACCAATTCCCGTCGTTCTGTTCCCTTGAGATCCATGAGGCGTTATCCATATGACCTGCCCTGCGACTGGAATTCTTTCAGTTTCTTCCATAAGAGTCAGCAACATAAACACTTCTTCGCCGAGGCTGAAATTCTTGCTGGTAGGTATGAATAAGCCACCATTTTTCACAAAGGGTATATATGAAGCATAAAGTGAACCTTTATCCTTGATCGCAAGCGAAATAATGCCTCTACCACCGTTTGCCATATGTCTGTTCTCTTAGTATTCCTGTTATTTAAATTGAGTATTTAATTGCTAGTTTACGGCTACGTATCAGTAAAGATTCAGTGAATAAGCGTCGATTCAGGCTATTATCGAAAATTCTTCTACGCTCCAGCATCAATTCCCAGAATTCCATGAGTAAAGGTACTTGCATACGTGGCGCCAAAGCAAGTAATGGCCGATAAAAGTCCGGGTTTTCGAGTGTTATTGGGTTTTCAATGCCTTTTATCCTCATCAAATCTACAATGACGGCCTGTATCCACTGGAAACACAGTAAAAAAGGGATTGATTCAATCCTGGCAGCAATATCGATTGGGTCAGAATTGGCTTCAAACACCTCCAGAAAGCTTTGTATTACCGATATCCGCTGATCTAGCAACTCTGTTTCATGGTATTGCATGGCTTGTAAGGGAGCGCCCTGTGCGACTCTGAGCAATGGTTCCCAATCCACATCAGGTGAAACACTTTTTAACCAGTTCATTGCCTGTTCTTTTGTTGGCGAATAAAAAGGCACAAACTGGCAACGGCTGCGTATTGTCGCTGGCAAATTGAGAGGTGCACTTGAAACCAGAATAATTATCGTCTCTTCCGGTGGTTCTTCGAGCGTTTTCAACAGTGCATTGGCTGCACTTGCGTTCATATAATCCGCATATTCAACCAGAGCGACTTTTTTAGCATCAAAATGCCGAGTCAAATGCAATTTGCTGATTAATTCCCGAATCTGATCTATCGAAATACTGTTTTTTTCTTCATCGGGCAACACATGCATGAAATCCGGATATGTATTTGCTTCCATCAGCAGGCAGTGTTTGCATTGTCCGCATGCAGACCCACTTTCGATAGGCTGCTTACATAAAATGGCAGCAGCTAAATTTCTCGCAAAGTGATGCTTACCCACACCTTCAGGGCCATTTAACAAGATCGCATGTGGTAAAGAATCTGATGCGGACATATGCAGAAAAGAATTCCACTGTTCATGCTGCCATGGATATAACGGATTATTCATTCAGTAACTCATCAAGTTTCAACTGAATTGAGGTTTGTACTTCTTTAATCGAGCGAGTAGCGTCAATACAGATCACGCGACCGGGATTTTCATTTGCGATAGCCAGATACCCTTCTCTGACTTTTTTATAAAACGCTATCTTTTCATTTTCGAATCGATCTTTACTTCCACGCTTGCTAACCCGATCCATACTCACATCCAGAGTAACATCCAGCAACAGGGTTACATCGGGGACGAGTTCGCCTATTGAGAAACGTTTAAGTTCGTCAATGCGCTGCAAATCAATTTGACGCCCATATCCCTGGTAGGCATAGGTTGCATCATAAAAACGGTCACATATAACCCATTTACCTGAATCAAGCGCTGGTTCAATGACTGTTTTCACATGTTCCACGCGTGCTGCGAACATTAACAGCAACTCGGTATCCATGTGCATACCTGGCAACGTATTGTCCAGCAACAGGTCACGAATTCTCTCACCAACCAGAGTTCCACCGGGCTCTCTTGTGCTCACTACCTCTATTTTATTGTTTTGCAGGTAATCAACAACATAATTTAACTGGGTGCTTTTACCAGAACCTTCAATACCTTCCAGACTTATGAATCGTCCCTTCACCATTATCTCTTCAATTGATACTTGCGTACCGCTTCGAGGTGTTCTTTATACGTTTTTGAAAAATAGTGAGTCCCGTCGTTTTTGGAAACAAAGTACAAGTCACCTGTAATCTGGGGGTGTAATACAGCAAGGATAGCGGCTTTGCCGACTAGTGCAATAGGTGAAGGAGGCAGACCGCGTCGTGTGTACGTATTAAAAGGGTTATCTGTCTGCAAATGCTTGCGCGTTAAATTCCCGTCAAATTCGGCACCCAGGCCGTAGATCACTGTAGGATCCGTTTGCAAGGGCATTTTTTTACTCAGGCGTGAAATAAATACACCTGCAATCACGGGCCGCTCTGATTCGACAGAGGTTTCCTTCTCAACGATTGATGCGAGTATCAGCGCTTCATAAGGGCTTGATACAAAAGACTCTTCACTTCTTTTGGGCCATTCCTGGTCAAGAAAATCGCGCAATAAATTATGACTCTGTCGAATAACATCAATATCTTTTGTCCCAGCCGAAAATGTATATGTATCAGGGAAAAACAAACCTTCCAGACTGCTCTGCTCAATCTTTAGCTCTGCCTTGATATCATCAACATCGTCTATGACGCGAGTGATTTTTGGATGGTCCTGCAGCTGCTGAAAAAAATCCTGAAATCGCTTACCTTCGATAATCGTCAGTTTGTATTGCATGGTATTGCCCTGCACAAGATCATCAAGAATCTGTGCTGGCGACTGCTTCGTGTTGAACCGATACTCTCCGGACTTGATACTCTGGGTTTTCTCCTCGTACATAGCCAACAGCTTGAAGTACAGTGGATTGGTAATAAATCCCGCTTCGACCAGGCGTTGACTCACCTGATTAAATGTAGCACCCTGATCTACCGCAATTTCTACTACATCATTTTGATTGCTTATCGGCTCATTCACGTATCGATGAATGTTATGCGCAAATACACTTGCAGCGACGATGGCTACCATCAGTAAAGTTGAGAATATTTTTAACATCAATCAGATCGGGTATAACCTTGTCAGGTCAGAATTCGCTTCTTTCATAATAGTAGTGACAGCCTGGCTTACGGGATAGCTCTTACCTTCAAACTCAGCCACAGGCCAAATACCTACCACACTGTTACAGACAAATATTGATTGTGCATTTTGCAGTTCGGACAGGGAAATATCTTTTTCAACACACTCAATGTCAGCACGATAACTGTTACGCATAATCCATTGACGCATAACACCTAATATCCCTGAAGATTCCAGCTTCGGCGTTAACCATTGTTGATTTGATTCAATAAAAATATTACTCATCGTGCCTTCAACAACCCGGTCGTCATTTGCCAGCATGATGCCTTCCTGAAATTCCTGATTCCATTCTTTGCGGGCCATTACCTGATCAAGACGATTCAGGTGTTTAATTCCTGCCAGCGGTTTATTATCAGCCAGCCTGTAATCACATTTTTTCAGTTGTATACCTTGTCGGTAGTATTCTATCGGAATGTCAGGTAAATCATCCCGGTAGACAATTCTAGTGCTGGTATTATCTTCTTCATCATATGCGTAACCACGCTGGCGCACGCCTCGTGTAATAATCACTTTTACTACACAGTCATCCTGTTTCGCGACTTCCCGAATATCTGCCAATATGACGGGCAATTCCTGCCTTGCCAGGCCCAGACGTTTACAACCATTCTCCAGACGCTGAGTATGTCCTGCCAGAAGAACTGGCCTTCCTGCCTCACATAAAATAGTCTCAAATACACCATCGCCATAGAGAAGACCTCTATCAGCCACTGAAAGAACATCACTTGGCAGTCCATTAACCAACATTTCATTGCACCTGTTTTAGTTTATTTAACATCGTGATCAATACAGAATGGTAAAGTAATCAGACACACGAGTCGACGTATTGCTGACAATTGATGTCAGCAACAGATATTCAGCCTAGAAATTAATTCGCCGCACTAACAAAAGATAGCGGCTAGATTTTCCTGAATGCAACCGTGCCGTTAGTGCCACCAAATCCAAAAGAATTTGAAATAGCAACGTCTATTGATACATCGCGCGCCTGATTAGGAACATAATCAAGATCACAGTCAGGATCTGGTGTGGTGTAATTGATAGTCGGTGGTGCCACCTGATGATGCAGTGCCAACACTGTAAACAGGGCTTCGACTCCTCCTGCTGCTCCCAGCAAATGACCAGTCATTGATTTGGTTGAACTGATGGCAACCTTGTAGGCATGATCACCCAATGCCGCTTTGAGTCCTTCGGTTTCAGCGATGTCGCCAGCGGGTGTTGATGTGCCATGTGCATTCACATAACCAACATCTTCAGGGTTAATGCCTGCGTCATTAAATGCATTTCTCATACATTTAGCCGCACCGACTCCGCCCGCTGCCGGCTGAGTCATATGATGTGCGTCGCTGCTCATCCCATAGCCAACCAGCTCACAATATATTCTTGCACCACGTGCTTTTGCAAATTCATATTCTTCCAGCACCAGTACACCTGCGCCATCTCCAAGGACAAAACCATCCCGATCCTTGTCCCATGGACGACTCGCCGTTTCCGGATCATCATTATGGGACGAACACAATGCTCTTGCAGCCGCGAAACCACCAATACCGAGATGGCATGTTGCCATTTCAGCACCTCCGGCAATCATCACATCTACATCACCATACTGTATTAACCGCGCCGCATCTCCAATACTGTGTGTGCCTGTCGCACATGCTGATACTAAAGAATAATTGGGGCCACGCAGGCCATACATGATAGAAAGATTACCTGACACCATGTTGACAATATTGGAAGGGACAAAGAAAGGTGAAATCTTTCTTGGTCCATTCTTCATGAAGCCTGCGTAGCTTTTTTCAATACCTGGTAAACCGCCAATACCCGAACCAATCGAAACACCAATCCGGTCAGCATTCTCTTCTGTCACTTCCAGACCAGCGTCCTTGATTGCCTGTGCACCTGCGCCAATTCCGTAATGGATAAACGGATCCATTTTTTTCTGGTCTTTCTTGGGAATGTAGTCCTCAGCATTAAAGCCCTGGACTGCACCTGAAATTTGTACAGAAAATTCGGATGCATCAAACACATCAATTTTTGAAATGCCGCTTTTGCCAGCACATACATTTTGCCAGGCAGTCTCTACCGTAGACCCTACGGGAGAAACGATACCTAACCCTGTTACGACGACTCTTCTAGAAGACACGGATTGCGATATTTATAAAGTATTGAATTGAGGATTGTCTTTGCTAATTGATTTGGCAATCGCTTACTTGTGTGCGTTTACGTAATCAATCGCCTGTTTAACTGTAGTGATTTTCTCTGCTTCTTCGTCAGGAATCTCGCACTCGAATTCTTCTTCCAATGCCATTACCAGCTCAACGGTATCCAGAGAGTCTGCTCCTAAATCATCAACAAATGAAGCTGATTCTTTCACTTCTTCTTCACTGACGCCAAGTTGTTCTACAACGATTTGTTTCACTCGTTCTTCAATATTGCTCATTTAATAAAATCCTCAAAGATATAATTTGTGTGGGAGGAGAAGGGCCGCCATTGTAGTGAAAAGTTTATTCGCAATCTAGTCATTAATGAGGTTTATATTTTAGACAAATATATCGAAAAAATATCACTATAATTTCATTAAAATACAATTAGTTACAATTATAATTTAATCTTAAACATTAAATAATGCCCTGCTCTATTCCATATGCATCCCGCCATTTATGTGAATGGTTTGCCCTGTCACATAGGAAGAATCATCAGATGCCAGGAATTTTACCGCTTTAGCGATATCTTCTACTTCACCTAATTTCCCCATGGGGACACTCGCCAGTATTTGTTGTTTTTGCTCATCAGTAAGCTCATCAGTCATATCAGTACGGATAAATCCCGGTGCAACACAGTTAACTGTGACGCCACGATTAGCCACTTCTCGCGCCAGCGATTTAGTGAATCCAACCATGCCTGCTTTAGAGCTCGCATAGTTTGCCTGACCAGGGTTACCGGTGGCACCAACTACGGAGGAAATGCTAATAATTCTGCCAGCTCGTTTTTTCATCATTCCACGCAAACAGGCTTTGCTCAAAAGGAACACTGAACGCAGGTTGGTTTCATAGACCTCTTCCCACTGCTCCAGCTTCATTCTCATTAGTAAGTTGTCTCGTGTAATACCTGCGTTATTGACCAGAATATCAACCGGGCCATATTTCTCGTTTATGGCAGACATACATTTGTCTATCGATTCGCTATCACACACATCCAGCACCATACCTAGTCCATCAATGCCTTCTTTCTGCAAATAGTCGCTAATGTTACTGGCACCTTTTTCTGACGTCGCGGTACCAATGACTGTTGCTCCGTTCTTACCCAGCTCTACCGCAATTCCTTTACCGATACCTCGGCTTGCGCCCGTAACAAGTGTGACTTTTTTATCTAACATCGCTATCCCTCGATTGTTTTTAATGCCATTTCAAGTGACTGATTATCACAGACGCACACAGACGCAAGCGACTTATCGATGCGTTTGTGTAACCCGGAAAGCACCTTCCCTGGGCCGATCTCAATTATGCATTCTGCACCGGCGTTTCTTATTGCGGCAATAGTATCAACCCAACGTACAGGTGAGTGTAACTGAGCCTGCAGCGCTGATTTCAACTCCTCTGTATTTTGGGGAGAAGCCAATGTAGCATTTTGAATAATAGACACGCTCGGCACATTAAAATCAACCTCCGCTAGTGCCGTGGCAAATTTTTCAGCAGCAGGTTTCATCAGGCTTGAATGTGCTGGCACCGAGACGGGAAGCTTCAACGCACGTTTTGCACCCTGCTCTTTAGCCAGATCAATTAATTTTTCTACAGCGTCGATGTGTCCTGCCACTACAACCTGGCCAGGTGCATTATAATTAACCGCTTCCACTACCGAAGTTGGGGTACTGGTTGATCGGCATAATTCTTCCAGCGCCTGATCTTCCATGCCTAATATTGCAGCCATTGCACCTGTACCGGCTGCAACCGCATTTTGCATGAATTCGCCGCGGCGACGTGCAAGTATAATGGCATCGCGAAATGCCATCGCGCCTGCGCAGGTGAAGGCCGATATTTCACCAAAACTATGTCCCGCCATAATGGTTGCATTGCGATCAGTCGAGTTTGACCAGATTTTTGATATGGCATAACTGGCTGCCAGCATTGCTGGTTGTGTATTTTTTGTTTGATTCAGATCGTCATCTGGCCCTTGCTGAACCATTTTCCACAAGTCTACGTTGATGGCATCAGATGCTTCCTGAAAACACTCCCTGACTGCTGAAAAACTTTCAGAGAGTTCTGAAACCATTCCAACTGATTGCGATCCCTGGCCAGGAAAAACGAAGGCAAATTCCATATTTTTTTCTCTATGTTTGTATTGATAGTATATTTTTAATTAGCGCTGCAACCCGCCCACAACCTGCAAGTTTGGTGTTTTAAGCACTTATCCAGCTTTTATTTGGTTAAAAAACAGCATTTTCTCACTTAGTCACCAGAAAAACCTTGTTTTACCTGATTAGATAACGATAATGACGCCTCACCACAACACTATATGAGGAGATGCATGGCAAAAGAAGATCACATTGAGATGGAAGGCACCGTTACTGAAACTCTACCGAATACTATGTTTCGAGTCGAGCTGGAAAACGGGCATGTCGTCACTGCACATATTTCTGGAAGAATGCGAAAAAATTATATTCGTATATTAACTGGCGATAAAGTCACTGTAGAACTTACGCCGTATGACTTGAGCAAAGGTCGTATTACTTATCGCGCACGATAAATGCATCAATTTTGATGCTCATCTGAAATTTCCAGGTGCAATTTACCCTCTTGCACCGACACTCTTACAGTTCCACCTTTTGCTAAATCCCCAAACAGGATTTCTTCAGAGAGTGGGCGTTTAATATGTTCCTGCAATACACGTGACATTGGCCGTGCTCCCATTAGTGGATCGTAGCCTTCATCGCCAATCCATAAACGCGCATCTTCATCGACAATAAGCTCAACTTTTTTATCACTCAACTGGCTCTCAAGCTGGGCAATAAACTTATCCACCACGCTACCAATAGTCGATTTATCCAGTCCTTGAAACTGGATAATCGCATCCAGTCGATTCCGAAACTCTGGCGTGAACATACGTTTGATTATTTCCATGCCATCGCTGGAATGATCCTGGCTTGTAAACCCTACTGTTGAACGACTAATTTCCTGTGCTCCGGCATTGGTAGTCATGACTAGAATTACATTCCGGAAATCTACCTGGCGCCCATTGGCATCCGTTAGCGTTCCATGATCCATTACCTGCAATAACAGGTTAAACACATCCGGATGCGCCTTCTCAATTTCATCCAGCAGCAGCACGCTGTGGGGTGCTTTCAAAATTGCATCGGTTAATAAACCACCCTGATCGAAACCAACATAGCCTGGCGGCGCACCGATAAGTCTTGAGACAGTATGCCGTTCCATATACTCAGACATATCAAATCGTACCAGCTCAATACCGAGCGCTGTTGCTAACTGACGTGTGACTTCGGTTTTACCCACACCGGTTGGGCCCGAAAACAAGAACGAACCAATCGGTTTTTCATCATCGCCCAGACCAGAACGAGACATTTTTATTGAAGTCGCAAGCGTAGTAATTGCCTGATCCTGCCCATACACAACCAACTTCAGATTACGTTCCAGGTTCTTCAGCAACTCCGTATCACTGTGCGATACATTTTTGGAAGGAATACGTGCAATCTTTGCAATAATGCCTTCTACATCTTTAACTGTAATTGATTTTTTGCGTGAGGTTGCCGACTTTAATGTCACGGCTGCACCAGCCTCGTCAATCACGTCAATAGCTTTATCCGGAAGGAAACGATCCGATATATATCGTTCGGAGAGCTCTGCTGCAGCCCTCAGGGCTTTGTCTGTGTATTTAACTTTATGGTGACCTTCAAACTGGGTACGAATTCCTTTTAAAATCTGGAAGGTTTCATCCACAGATGGCTCTGACACTTCAATCTTCTGGAAACGTCTTGCCAGCGCACGATCTTTTTCAAATATACCTCGATACTCCTGGTACGTCGTGGAACCAATGCATTTCAACTCAGACGTCGCAAGTTGCGGCTTGATAAGATTAGACGCATCCATAACACCACCCGATGCTGCGCCTGCACCAATAATAGTATGTATTTCATCAATAAATAAAATAGCGCCTTCTTCAGAGGAAAGCTGCTTCAGCACACCTTTCAGGCGCTTCTCGAAATCTCCACGATATTTTGTTCCAGCTACAAGTCCTCCCAGATCGAGTGAATAGATAACACTCTCTTTAAGGACTTCTGGCACATCACCATCAACAATTTTTTTGGCGAGACCTTCAGCAATTGCCGTTTTACCCACGCCTGCTTCGCCCACCAGCAAAGGATTATTTTTTCTGCGACGACATAAAATCTGCATCGTGCGCTCAATTTCATGTGCGCGTCCAATCAGTGGATCAATCTTGCCTGCTGCAGCCAATGCGTTCAGATTCGTTGCATATTTTTCTAGTGGCTTTGCTTCCTGCTCCTGGTAATCACCATCAGGATCCATTTCCTGCGGAATCTCTCCACCTTCTTCTTCAGAAACTTTTGAAATGCCATGCGAAATGAAATTGAGCACATCTAAACGTGCCACATCATTTTTTGTTAACAGAAACACCGCATGTGACTCTTGCTCGCCATAAATAGCCACGAGCACATTCGCACCAGTGACCTCTTTCTTGCCAGATGATTGCACGTGAAATACAGCTCGTTGCAGCACGCGCTGAAAGCCCAGTGTGGGTGTCGTATCGCGCTCTTCATCTTCGTTTAGCAAAGGTGTGTTTTCATCAATAAACACATTCAGCTCGGATGTCAGCGTCTCAATGTTGGCACCGCATGCGCGCAAAATTTCAGCAGCAGAGTGGTTATCTGTCAAGGCAAGCAACAGATGCTCTACCGTCATGAATTCATGCCGCTTTTCTCTGGCGTCTTTGAATGCCAGGTTCAGGCTTGCTTCTAGATCTTTAGATAACATTTTTTGTTAATTCCGCTTCTTGATTACTCAGCTACTTCCATATCACATAGCAGAGGGTGATTATTTAAACGTGCGTACTCATTTACCTGGGACACTTTAGTTTCAGATACCTCACGTGTGAAGACACCGCATACACCCTTTCCATGCGAGTGCACGTTCAGCATAACCCTGGTCGCCTGCTCACGTCCCATATTGAAAAAGCTTTCCAGTATATGGACGACAAACTCCATAGGAGTGTAATCATCATTTAACAACACTACCTTATACATGGGCGGCTGTTTGACCTTAGGACGATCTTCTTCGACCGCTAATCCATCATCATTTTGATATTGGTTGTCACTCGACATACTAATAGCGCACTGTTACTTTTAAGTTAAACATATTATAGGATTCTTATTATCAAGAATCGAATATTCCTTAAGACAAGTATTACAGTGAATTGTCTTAATTAAATAATCGATGAGATGACCTTGCCCGTTTCAGATTCCATACCGGACTTAGCTTATAATTGACATTATATTATAAATATAACTTACTGAATATTAAATATATATATGCGTTTGACATCTCACATAACAGTAGCGTCAGTAATCGAGCGTGATGGCAAATACCTGATGGTCAGGGAAATGGCCAATGGACTTGAGGTGTACAACCAGCCTGCCGGGCACTGGGAAATTGACGAAACGCTCGAAGACGCCGCCATTCGGGAAACACTTGAAGAGACTGCCTGGGAGTTTATTCCGGATTCATTCACCGGCATTTACCGCTGGAAACATCCTGAAAAACCCGAGGTGTACTTGCGAATCACATTTTCCGGCCGTGCTGGAAAACACTTTCCGGAACAGCCACTGGACGATGGTATCCTGGAAGCTTTATGGATGACACGGGAAGAAATTGCAGCGTTACCTGAAATCGAACGCCGCAGTGCGATGGTACTTCAGAGTATTGACGACTACGAGAGCGGCCGTCGCTGTGATTTATCCATGTTGAGCGATATCATAGAAACTTGGTAAGCTGTTTACAGAATAACTGATAGCATGTCTGGCTATTGGAACAGGCACATAGCAACCCAACCGCTGCCAGGCAGCGAATATTTTCGCAAGCACTTCCCCTAAAATTAACTTTATATATACATTGTAACTATATGTCATACAAGCATATTGTTGTTGGATTATCTGGCGGTGTCGACTCTGCTATTGCTGCGCACCTGCTAAAATCTGATGGCCATAAAGTCGATGCAATCTTTATGAAAAACTGGGAGGAAGATGACTCCGAGAGCTATTGTTCAGCTTCCCAGGACCTGGAAGATGCGGAAAAAGTCTGTGAAAAGCTGAATATTCCTTTACGTACCGTTAATTTCTCTTCTGAATACTGGGACTGGGTATTTGAATATTTTCTGGCCGAACATAAAGCAGGACGCACACCCAACCCGGATATCCTGTGTAATACAGAAATCAAATTCAAAGCATTTTTAGACTTTGCCACCGAACTGGGTGCTGAAAAAATTGCTACTGGACACTATGCCAGATGTGAACACTCTGGTGACCACTACAGGCTAATCACAGCCTCTGATAGCAATAAAGATCAAAGCTATTTTTTACATGGTCTCAATCAAAAGCAACTGAGCCAGTCACTATTCCCTCTTGGTAAAATGAATAAACACCAGGTGCGTCAACTTGCCGGGGAACTGAATTTACATATTCACGACAAGAAAGACAGCACCGGTATCTGCTTTATAGGAGAGCGTAAATTTCGTGATTTTCTAAACCAGTATATTGATAATAATCAAGGTGATATAGTTGATACTGAAGGTAATATATTAGGAGAGCACCAGGGTACAACCTTCTTTACAATTGGCCAACGCCAGGGCCTGGGCATTGGTGGCATTGCAACGGCAAGCGAACAACCATGGTATGTGGTTGATAAATGTCTGGACACAAATCAGTTAATTGTTGCCCAGGGATCTGATCATCCAGCGCTGTTCAACAACAGTTTAATTATTGAGAAAATGCACTGGATCGATCACGCTCATCATGAACAGATTTATCCAGTTCAGGCTAAAATACGCTATCGTCAACACCATCAGGACTGCCGGGCTGTGGAACTGGATAACGGTCAGTGGCAACTCAACTTTGATCAGCCACAACGTGCCGTGACACCTGGCCAATATGCCGTGCTATATGACCATGAACATTGCCTGGGTGGAGGCATTATCAGCCACCGCATTGATTAAATTATGACAGCAGAATATACAAACAGGACCATCGCACTCGCAGGAATGCATCAGGCATTGTCTCAGGTTCAGCAGATAGCCTGGGATGCCAACTATGATTACAGTCAGATTGATATTTGTCTAAGCAGTCTATTCGTAAGAAATCCTGATACGTACACCGATGTGTTTGGCTCAATTGACAACCTTCGAGCAGGACTAACCGCCCTTCGCGCCAGTTTTACCCAAAAACAGGACAAACAGGCACTGGAACGTGCCCGTTACATGGTAAGCCTTATGGTTTTATCCAAGAATATAAACAATAACAGTGAGTTAGGAAAGCAAATTGGAACAACTCTTAGCTTGCTGGACGAAGCCGCAGGCAACCTGCAGGATCAGCGAGACTACATAATAGAACGTATTGCCCAGTTATATCAGAACGCAATAAGTCCACTGACTCCACGAGTAATTGTCTACGGCGACCCAAAGATTTTACAGTCTGACGCCAATGCAGCCACCATTCGTGCAATGCTGTTTGCTGGCATTCGCTCAGCACTGCTCTGGTATCAGGCAGGCGGCAGCCAGTTAAATCTGCTGCTTGGCAAATCCAAGTACCTAAATACCATCAATCAGATGCTAGATTAGATTCAACCCTACCGTCAGAGACAAAAATGCGAGATAATCGCGCGCCCGAACTGAATACTGAAAAACATTTCGAGGCAAACTAATCAGAGGAGTCACGTCATACTGCTCAAATATCGAGCACACCAGCAACTCTCGACCAGCGCCCTCAACGTTTGTTTTTCAATATCCTGTACTTTAAGAACATATTAATTTTCACCTACATAAGGAACTTTCATGAGCAATAGCTTTGATACAAAAACGACGCTAAGCGTAAATGGCAAAGAATATGAGATTTTTCAGCTTACTCGCGTTAAAGGCACGGAACGACTGCCTTTCTCAATGAAAATTTTATTGGAGAATCTGTTACGCCACGAAGATGGCAAAACAGTCGAGAAAAAAGATATTGAAGCGATTGTCAATTGGGACGCCAAAGCTGACCCATCCACCGAGATAGCTTACCGACCGGCGCGCGTATTGCTTCAGGATTTTACCGGCGTACCTGCTGTCGTCGATCTGGCTGCCATGCGTGATGCAATGAATAACCTTGGCGGTGATCCAGACATGATCAACCCGCTTCAACCCGCAGAATTGGTAATTGACCACTCTGTACAGGTAGATGAATACGGTTCTGCCAATGCAATGGGATTAAATGCCAATCTTGAATTCTCACGCAATAAGGAGCGATACAACTTCCTGAAGTGGGGACAAAAAGCGTTTTCAAACTTCAAAGTCGTCCCACCGGATACCGGCATTGTTCATCAGATCAACCTTGAATATCTGGCACGTGTTGTCTTCGCACATGACAAGGATGGTGTTACACAGGCGTATCCAGACACCGTTGTAGGAACTGATTCACATACCACCATGATTAACGGCGTAGGTGTTCTGGGCTGGGGTGTTGGTGGAATTGAGGCAGAAGCATCCATGCTGGGCCAGCCAGTCTCAATGTTAATTCCAAAGGTTGTTGGCTTTGAACTGACAGGACAACTGGCTGAAGGAGCTACCGCGACCGATTTGGTACTAACGATTGTAGATATGCTTCGCCAACATGGAGTGGTCGGCAAGTTTGTTGAGTTTCATGGCAGCGGCCTGGCTGGGCTACCTCTTGGAGACCGAGCAACCATTGCAAACATGGCACCGGAATATGGTGCAACTTGTGGCATATTCCCTATCGACCAGGAAACCATCAACTATCTGGAATTATCTGGCCGGGATGCTGACCAGGTCGCACTCGTCGAAGCCTATGCCAAAGCACAGGGCATGTGGCGTGATGATTCAGTTAAGACTGATTACAGTGAAGCACTTTCACTGGATATGAGCACTGTTGTCCCCAGTCTTGCTGGCCCCAAACGTCCTCAGGATCGGGTACCACTCACTGATTCTAAAACAATGTACCTTGATGCCTTTGCTGCTCTTTCCAAAGAGCGAAATGCAAAATCAAAAGGCTCTGCAGCCGTAGAATACAAAGGCGAAAAATTTGAACTGAAAGATGGTTCTGTAGTGATTTGTGCCATCACTTCCTGCACGAACACTTCCAACCCAAGTGTAATGCTGGGAGCCGGCCTGGTTGCTAAAAAAGCTGCAGCGCTTGGTGCAAAAGTGAAACCATGGGTGAAAACTTCTCTGGCTCCGGGTTCGCTAGTAGTAACGGAATATTTGAAAAATGCGGGTCTGCTTGATGATTTGGAAACACTGGGTTTTCACGTTGTAGGTTATGGCTGTACAACATGTATTGGAAACTCTGGCCCATTGCCAGAGCCTGTGTCAAAAGCGATCCATGCCAATGACTTAACGGCTGTCTCAGTATTGTCTGGTAACAGGAACTTTGAAGGACGCGTTCACGCAGATGTACGCATGAACTATTTAGCATCTCCGCCGCTGGTTGTCGCTTATGCGATTGCTGGTCGAATGGATATAGACGTGTATAACGAGCCATTAACCACAACTGAAGATGGTAAAGAAATATTCCTCAAAGATATCTGGCCAACACAGAAAGAAGTTACCGACACTGTCAGTAAGTACTTAACAGTCGATCAGTTTACAAAGTCTTACGCGGATTTATTTGCAGGTGATGCCAACTGGGCAAATCTGGATGTAGCGGAAAGCCAGTTGTATGGATGGGATGACTCAACCTATGTTGCCAATCCGCCTTATTTCGAAGGCATGACTGCAAAAATTGATGATATCTCTGATATCCATGGTGCACGTGCACTGGCTTATCTTGGTGACTCAGTGACCACTGACCACATTTCCCCTGCCGGTGCGATCAAAGCTGACAGCCCTGCTGGCAAATACCTTCAGGAGAGAGGTGTTAAACCTGCGGACTTCAACTCTTACGGATCACGCCGAGGTAATCACGAAGTCATGATGCGCGGCACATTCGCCAACATTCGCCTGCGCAACAAGATTGCACCGGGCACTGAAGGCGGTGTGACACGTCACTTACCAAGTGGTACTGAAATGTCTATCTTTGATGCAGCCATGAAGTACAAATCTGAAGGGGTGGCGACCATTGTTATCGCGGGTAAGGAATATGGTTCAGGTTCGTCACGTGACTGGGCAGCCAAGGGACCACGTTTACAAGGCGTTAAAGCGGTTATCACTGAAAGCTATGAGCGCATTCACCGATCCAATTTAGTCGGCATGGGTATTCTGCCTTTGCAGTTTAAAGAGGGTGAGAATGCGGAATCTTTAGGCCTGACAGGCACCGAGACGTTTGATATTACCGGCCTGCAAAACGGTACAGCGAAATCAGTCAAAGTAACTGCCACAGCAGACGACGGAAAAGTCATTAGCTTTGATGCGAAGGTTCGCATTGATACGCCTCAGGAAGTTGAGTATTACCAGAACGGCGGTATTTTACATTACGTATTGCGTCAACTGGCGTCTTAATCAACCCTTCAATTCTCGTAACACTCAAAGCGGCCACCTCACTTATGTGAGGTGGCCTTTGTTATGCTCTCAATAAAACAATTTTAATAGCCAGCCTGTTCGTCATTCTGGGTGAAGTATTCTTTGTCAGTATGGGTATGCTGATAAAAATTTTAGGTGAGAGCATCTCCAGTCATCAATTAGTCTTTTACCGTAATGTACTGGCTGCCATCATCATCGCACCCTATCTGTTCAGACAACGCTTAACCCATTTAAAAACCAAACGTATTGGAATGCATTTAACGCGTTCAATTTGTGGGCTCCTGGCAATGTATTGCTTCTTTTACGCACTGGCACATATTGAACTGGCTAATGCCATGTTATTAAAACTAACTGGTCCTATTTTCATTCCTATTGTTGCGATTCTCTGGATTCAGGAACAGGTTTCACTAAAAACTTACGCTGGCATTGGTATCGGTTTTCTAGGTGTAATTGTATTTCTTAACCCAACAGCAGAAATACAGTTTGCTGCAGTAATAGGATTAATTGGTGGCGCACTTGCCGCAGCTGCCAAAGTAGCGATACGAAAAATGTCAGACACAGAACCGACGGCAAGAATTGTGTTTTACTTTGCCTTTTTTGGCGCAACATTCAGCAGCATCCCATTAATGACAGGAGAGGTATATTCTCCTTCACCTGAGCAATGGGGCTTATTATTAATGTTAGGCTTAGTCGGCACTTGTGGACAGTTCTGCCTTACTCATGCATATCGCACTGCCCCGGCCAGTCAGGTAGGTCCTTTCACATATTCGTCATTATTATGGGCCAGCATCGCGGGCTGGTTTTTCTGGGGAGAGTTACCTACAGTCTCAACATTACTGGGCGCAATGTTAATTGTTACTGCGGGAATAGTATTGATCTATCGCAAGAGTGATCTGCAAACAGGTACTAGGCACTAATACTCTGGGACTGACTCTCGGCCAGATACGTTTCAAACTCTTCTGCCGATAAAGCCTGCGAGAAATAAAAGCCCTGTGCCTGGTCGCACTTCCATGAACGCAAAAAGTTCAGCATCTGTTCATTTTCCACACCTTCCGCTGTCACAGAAAGATTAAGACTATGTGCCAACTGAATCACTGAACGAACAATTTTTTCGCTGGCATCGTCACTCAATGCGCTCAACACAAAACTCTTGTCAATCTTGACCTCATGCACAGGCAGTCGCTGCAGGTATTCCATGGACGAATATTGTGTGCCAAAGTCATCAATGCAGAATAATACGCCGAAAGGAATTACCTGCTTCATGAATTCAACCATCTCTTTGACATCATCAAGACTGGCAGTCTCGGTAATTTCTATTTTAAGTCGTTTTCCGTAACGCGGGTTATTCTCCAGTGTCTCAATAATATAATCCAGCAAGGAATGATTTTTAAAACTCTTGATCGACATATTCACAGCGACCCTGATTTTCAATTCTTTTTCTACCCATCGCGCGACCTGTTCAAACAACATTTCAAAGACAAGCAAATCTAGCTGGTGAATCATGCCATTTCTTTCAGCCAGTTCTACCAGCTCACCTGTGCCTATGGATAACCACTCTTCTTCAGGCATGCGGATTAGCGCTTCAACTCCAATAACTTTTAAATCCTTCAGCGATACTTGCGGCTGATAGAATAACTTAAAAGACTTATCTTCCAGGCCACGCTGCAGAACCGTTAATATGTCATTATCTGATTTTTGTACTGATGTAATTGCATCAGCCACAATCACCTCCATACCCCGGTCACATGCTTCCAGTGCAGCAGACTGGGCATATTTCAATACTTCATCAAAAGGATGATCTTTATAATAAGCTACACCTATGTATGGAAAAATAGGCGCCTGTTCTGTAGCAACCTGAACGGGTACTTTTATACTGCGTAATATATTCTCGCAAATAGTATGCACATTTTCGCGCTCTTTAAGATCGTTGACGTAAACTGCAAATAAATTTTCATTCAGCCTGGCAACATAGTCAGTTGTCCTTAAAGTGGCATGAATGCGTTGTGCAACCGTTCTGATAACAAAATCTGATACACCAAAACCAACACGACGATCGAGTTGCCGCAATCCGGAAATCAGGATCACCATTACTGCAGGATAGTAAGGACTATCCAGTCTATGCTTGGCAAGTGCTCTTTTAGTTCTCTCCAGAAAAATGGGATATTTAGGCAATCCTGTTCCTGAATCATGTTCTGTCTGTCTTTTTTCCAGCTGTCTGAAATATTCTCTTTCCTTCACCACAATATTGGAGGCAAGCAAGAAAACTACACTGCAAATGACTAATAGCGCCCCGCCGGTATAGACCGCTAAATTGATTTCGGAAATGAAGATAATGCCAAAAATAAGAAATAATAACGTGCTGATTAAAAACACAAGGAACGCCAGAAATAGCAAAGCGCCGATCGACATGCGTGATTCATATTTGATCGGAACACGTTGATGCAATCGCACAAAGGCGAAGGCACTTAATCCAGCGACAAACGCTAGATACAATATCTGGAGAACTGTAGCTACTTGCATAACCCTATTGTATACAAGTAACTACAGTGATTTATGGGATTATTCTACACTCTAAATAACTAAAGCCCCTGAATTCCACCTTTCGTCAGTTGAGTAGGGTCCAGTAGCTTGACAAGCTCTTCTTCAGACAGGTCGGTTAGCTGCATTGCGGACTCGATCACAGTTAGCCCTTCTGCATAGGCTTTTTTGGCTACCGCTGCTCCTTTTTCATAACCGATCACACTATTGATCGCAGTCACAAGTATCGGATTGCGACTAAGTGCATCGGTTAATGCATCTTCGTTTACACTAAACCCTTCTATCGCCTTGTCTGCCATCAGACGTGCGCTGTTCGCCAATAGTTTAATACTCTGGATCAGGTTATAGGCAATTACCGGAAGCATAACGTTTAACTGGAAATTACCTGATTGGCCTGCAACAGTAATCGTCGCATCATTGCCGATGACTTGAGCACATACCATGGCAGTCGCTTCAGGAATTACCGGGTTTACCTTTCCGGGCATTATGCTGCTTCCCGGCTGCAATGCAGGTAGTGCTATTTCACCCAAGCCTGCTAATGGCCCAGAATTCATCCAGCGTAAATCGTTGGCAATTTTCATCATGCTGACAGCTACCGTTTTTAATTGACCACTCATTTCCACTGCAGCATCCTGTGAACTTAGTGCCTCAAATTTATCCGGCTTGGTACTAAATGGAATGTCTGTTAATGACGTAAGATGTTTAACCAGTTTTTCCGCAAAGTCTGGATGCGCATTAATTCCCGTACCCACCGCAGTACCGCCCTGGGCAAGTTCGTAAAGAAATTTTAGCGCATTGTTAATTCTCGCCTGACCATTTTCAATTTGTGTAGCCCATGCATTTAATTCCTGCCCTAATGTAACTGGCATTGCATCCATAAGGTGTGTGCGCCCGGTTTTCACATAACCATCCACCTGTTTAGCTTTACTGCGCAGAGTTTTTGAAAAATGTTCAAGTGCCGGAAGTAGTTCATCATGAATAGCAAGACAGGCACTGACATGGATAGCTGTTGGAATAATATCGTTGGAACTCTGCCCCATATTGACATGGTCATTGGGATGCACATCCACCGAGGCAATATGAGAGATCACTTCATTGGTGTTCATATTGCTACTTGTCCCTGAGCCTGTCTGAAAAACATCCACCGGGAAATGCTCATCAAGTTCTCCGCTGCTGACTTTTTTAGCAGCATCAACAATGGCGCTGGCTATTTTTTGGTCAAGCAAGCCCAGTTCTTCATTTGCCATCGCGCAAGAAGCCTTCAACAGGCCAAGGGCCTTAATAAACTCTCTGGGCATCGTCAGCCCACTTACCGGGAAATTATTAACAGCTCGTTGCGTTTGAGCTCCATATAGAGCATTTTTGGGTACCTGCAATTCACCCATACTGTCTTTCTCAATTCTAAAATCACTACTCATGTGTTTTCCTATTCTAAAAATTTGTAAATGCGAACCTTGTGATGGGCTGTAGTATAATAGCTCCCCCCTGCAGGTTAGAAGCAGAATCGAAGCAAAATGGAGAATACATGGAATTAAACACCCTCAGTGCAGTGACGCCCATCGATGGGCGATATAGCAGAGCCACTCAGAAGCTTCGGGAAATATTCAGTGAATACGGACTAATTCGTAGCCGTGCGATTGTAGAAGTAACATGGCTGATACGACTGGCAGACACCAGGGAACTTGATGACATTCCTGAATTGAATGAGACAGGCCGCAAGAAATTAAACAGTTTAATTGATAATTTCTCTATGGCGGATGCTGAACGTGTCAAACAGATAGAAGCAACGACCAATCATGATGTTAAAGCAGTTGAATACTGGCTGAAAGAATCTGTCAGTGACGATGACAATCTTAAAGAACTTTCTGAATTTTTTCATTTTGCCTGCACCTCGGAAGATATCAATAATCTGGCTTATGCTTTAATGCTAAAAGAAGGCCGCAACTTGTTAGTTGATACTGAAATGAATATCGCTGAACAATTAAGAAAGTTTTCAAAGGAATTTGCATCAGCGCCCATGCTGTGTCGCACCCATGGCCAGCCTGCAACGCCATCAACCATGGGCAAGGAATTTGCCAATGTATGCCATCGCCTGGAACGGCAAATCGCTCAGTTAAAAGATATAGAATTACTGGGTAAATTAAATGGCGCAGTCGGTAATTTCAATGCACACATGACTGCTTACCCCGGCGTTGACTGGGAAAAGATATCACAGTTAACAATAGAATCACTCGGCTTAAACTACAACCCATACACAACACAGATTGAACCGCATGACTATATTGCTGAACTTTGTCACAGCATACAAAGAATCAACACAATAAGCATCGATTTGTCGCGTGACATCTGGTCTTATATTTCTATAGGTTACTTCACACAGAAAGTTGTTGCGACAGAAGTTGGCTCCTCCACCATGCCACACAAAGTAAATCCTATCGACTTTGAAAACGCTGAGGGTAATTACGGGATAGCAAGTGCCTTACTGCTTCATTTTGCAGAAAAATTACCGATCTCGCGCTGGCAGAGAGATCTGTCTGACTCAACTGTTTTACGTAATTTAGGCAGTGCTTTTGGATATTGCCTGATTGCATGTGCTTCCCTGCTTCGAGGCCTGAATAAAATACAGATCGATGAACAGCGCCTTGCTTCAGATCTGGACGATAACTGGGAAGTTCTGGCGGAACCCATTCAGACTGTCATGCGCCGGTACAATATTGAAAAACCTTATGAAAAATTAAAAGAACTCACACGCGGCAAAAAGATCAATCAACAGATATTAACTGAATTCATCGAGAATCTGGATATTCCTGCTAGCGCCAAGAAACAGTTGCAAGCACTAACACCTGCGACATACATAGGTAATGCAGCAAATAAGGCTGAGAAAATATAATGCTAGTTTAACTGATCTTCGGTAATTGCCAGCACATCTGCCTCGCGCTTATTCATTGAGTCATAAGTCACATTAGGTATTTTGTATACCCAACCGGATGTTAACTGCACTAGCTTATCTCTGTATTTTTCAGCATCCGGTTGCTGCTCAGCACTTATGTCATCGATCAATTCAAAATCAAGTGCAACGAAATGATCAGTTTCTACCTCATAGGCGGTTACGTTTATTATCACACCAGACTTTAACTGGTATGCCGCATTAAGCGTTGGTTCTTTGTTTGCAAATTCATCACTTTCAGACACGTCCAGAAGCTGAAATGACGATAACGCATTCGTCACCTGATGCAACTCAGCATCGACGACCTGAGAGTCAGGGTCAGTCAGGTTGACTACTTCAAACACATCATCTTCATCACTAGTATTCTTTATTTCCAGTCTGGCATTGTCTTGCAGCACAATCGTGACTGATTCCACATCTGATGGCTCTATACTAAGTATGTCTTTACGTAGCCAGTATTCTGCTTCATGTTTAAGATCAATCTTGCGGTCTACCAGCCAGCTAACGTCACTGTTTGCCAATCTTACATAACGCGATTTATTAATCTGCGGCCCCGGTTTGCCTACAATTAATTCACTTTTCTGATTAGCGTAAGTAATAACAGCTTTGACACCAATCGCTTCATTCGTGTCTAACCCTTCCACACCCAGCTTGTAATACAGGTCAGGATTAGATGTTTTTTGCTCGACTATTTTTGCCTCAGCCAGACTCAATAGTGCTGAACGGATTTTAGTTATATCAGCAGGATAGTGATTTCTCTCTTTTACAGTCCATCCGTTTTGTTGGCGCACCAGCGTAGCAAGTACCTGATGATTAGCCTGCAGAAACTGCAGTTCAGTAACGTCATTAAGAGCAGCCTGCAGACCAGGCACAATCCCGGAACCAATACTCCTGGAAGTATTAATGCTGTTTTTTGCTGTCGATGAGAAATAAACTCCCGCACCAACAAGCAGCAATACAATCAATATGACAAGAGACTTTATATTCATAATATTATACGCGCTGTTGAACCCGCTTTTTTATTCGCACTGCAGAAAGTACAAGTGCAAGAATTGTCAGGATAAGTGGCATCAATCCTATATTTATCGCCTTCAGCCAGGCTCCAAGATTTTGAATGTTTTTATCCAGATTATGACGAACTTTTCTTAATTCTTTTCTTACCTGTAATTTCTCAGCCTGAAAGCGCTGTATCTCTGCACTTTGTTCAGGACTTAAAATAGTTGAGCTCTGATCATCACGTTGCGACTGTAACTGTGCAATCTTTTGTTCAGCATTTCTTAATTTTTCCTGCAGTATCTGTTCCTGCTCACGGAATTGATCATCAGCTTCTCTGCGCAACTCTTCCACTCGCGTAAAAGGCTTGGTTGCAGTGGCACGTCCACGCACACTAATGAGATCAGAACTGCCCAGCAGATTATCTACTGCATTGACTGCAAAATCACCGTTGGATGCCCATGCGTCTGTAATCTTTTGACCCAGAAAATCCTGTACTCTGACCCACATGCGGTCTGTCAGCATATCAACATCCGTCACAACAATAATATTGACGGTATTGTCAGCTTTTGCTTTATGTGTGCTGTCCGCCTGTGCATCTTCCGGTGCGCCTTCTGGAAATGCTGAGTCAGGTTGCATCTGAAAACGTCCTGCAATCACATATTCTTCATTCGCTGGCGTGTAATTTTCTGCCAGACTGGACACTTTGGGCAGGAATCTAAACTTGGAACTTTCAAACTGTACGGCTTCATTACTGGAGTGTATTAGTGGCTCAAATGTGACATCAGCACCTTGCTTTGGCTTTACAGAACCCGCCATGGCAACTGTGATGAAGTCCAGACTGGAGGTCGTAATATCGTCTTCCTGAAATACGTCCTTATCCAGTCCCAGAATTGCATAGTGACGTTCTTGCTTGCCGTTACCCACATCGACAGTCAGCGCATACTTTCGATCACCCACAACAGACTCTGGAGAATAATCTATGCCCCACGCATCAAAAAGCTGATCCAGATCTGAACTACGCACACCCGCAGCTTCAATGGGCGAATCAGGATTAACCGGCGGGACATCTGCTTCAGCATAGGGATCAACATAAACAATCAGGTTTCCACCATTCATGACATACTGATCAATCGCATATAACGTTTTCTTACTCAGATTTTTTGGATGTACCAGCATCAGAAGCTCAAGGTTCTGATCAAATTCCGTTTCAGTAAAATCGATGTTCTTAACATCAAATAACTGCTGTAGCTGATTAGTGATCACCCATGGATCACGAATCTTCTGTGTTTCAATATCAAAAGAAGAAAACATTGGTACTTTTGACATCAATCCTACCACCGGTTTTTTGGTATTTATCAGGGTATAAATCAACTTGGTAACATCATATTCCAGAAACTGTTCTTTGTTAGGCTGGAAAAAAGGAATGAGTTTGGATTCCCCGACAGAGTTGCTCCCTGCCAGTCCAAAATAAATAGTGTTACCACCAGGACCGGTTGGCACACCTTGCAGACCAAATTCCGCAGCCTGGTCTTCTTCCTCTGAATAGGGAATCGGGTCAATCACATGTAGCGTAATCATGCCATTTGACAGTTGCGCATACTCCTGTAACAGCTCACGAACTCTGTTGGCGTAGGTTCTTAACTGGGGTATCTCCTGACTTGCCTGATCAGAAAAGAAATAATGTAAAGTGACCGGCTCCTGAATATCATTTAGGGTATTTAAAGTGCCTTGAGAAAGTGTATATAGTTTGTCTTCAGTTAAATCTATTCGTGAACTCTTGAACAGATTGCCACTGACCATATTTATCAATACAAACAAAACTGCCAGAATTAATAATCCTGAATAGCTGATTGTTTTACTCATTGTTTTCTCAGAACTCATTTAACTTGCCTTCTTCATTTCAATTACGACTGCATTGGCATATAACCAGCAGCCAATCAGTGTCGCAAAATAGATAATATCGCGGAGATCAATCACACCTTTGCTAATCGAGGTGTAATGAGTCAGAAAACTTAATGAGGCAATGGCATCAACAACATATTGCGGCGCCCAGGCCCGGAAAAAGTCGAGTACAATCGGGAAGCCACTGAGCAAGAATGCAAAACAGATTACCACGCTAATAATGAACGCGATCACCTGATTTTTTGTGGTAGCAGATATACAGGCACCAATCGCAAGAAAGCCCCCTGCCATTAACAAGCTACCTATATACGCCGCCAGAATGACTCCGTTATCGGGGTCACCGAGATAATTGACCGTTATCCATAAGGGAAAAGTCAACAGTAGTGCAATGCCGGTAAATAGCCACGCTGCCAAAAATTTACCAATCACAGCTTCAATCATGGTTATTGGTAGTGTAAGTAGCAATTCTATATTGCCTGACTTGCGCTCTTCTGCCCATAGGCGCATCGAGATCGCAGGCACTAAAAACAAATACAGCCAGGGGTGAAAGTTAAAGAAAGGCGCAAGATCGGCCTGACCTCGCTCATAAAAATTGCCCATATGAAAAGTTAACGCACCACTGAGCACCAGGAATATTACTATGAAGACGTAAGCAACTGGTGTTGCGAAATAACTTTCCAGTTCACGCTTGAAAATTATCCCTATATTTCTCATGACAGCTTCTCCGCTGATGTAATCTCTCTAAATACATCGTCCAGACGACCGCTGGGTGATCTTGAAATAAGTTCTTTAGGCGTTTCATTAGCAACAACTCTACCATTGGCAATAATAATCGCCTGTGTACACACTGCATCTACTTCTTCCAGAATATGTGTAGAAATCACCACAATCTTGTCTTGCGCCATGCCTTTAATAAGTTCCCGTACCTCATGTTTTTGATTAGGGTCCAGACCATCAGTTGGTTCATCCAGAATTAATACCTGTGGGTCATGCAAAATCGCTTGAGACAAGCCTACGCGTCGCTTGAAACCTTTGGACAGTGTTTCAATAGGTCGATTAATTACTTGATGCAGATTCAATTGGGAAATGACTGTTTCTATCCGCTGGCTCTTGTCTGTGCCTTTTAGTCCGCGTACATCTGCAATAAATTGCAGAAACTGTAGGGCAGTCATTTCACCATAACTGGGAGCACCTTCAGGCAGGTAGCCAATTTCCCGTTTAGCCTGAAGTGAATCTCCTTCAACAATATGGCCGCAGACACGAATAACCCCTGACGTAGGTGCCAGAAAGCCTGTGATCATTTTCATTGTCGTTGATTTTCCTGCCCCGTTAGGACCTAGAAACCCCAGGACCTGGCCAGGTTTCACTGTAAAAGAAATATCGTTGACTGCCGTTAAAGGACCGAATTTTTTGACTAGATTTTCAATTTCAATCATGACACTTATATTGTTATTTTTTTAAGTCCGGGATTCACCAGCCACGCAGATCGGGCAGGCATTTTTTACCAAATTCACTACATATTGACAAGTAGATGACATTTTGAAACTTCAGCTAGTTCCCGACACAAGACAGATGAACTAATCTGACTCGCAAACAGTCTGAATATTGATGCCAGACAGGTAGATTATTGACCAATTTGGAAGACAGGCGTACATCTTACATTAATACTCAGGTATTCTCAGACATTTTCCATGAACGACAAAAAGATGAGACAAGAAAGATTTTTTGAAAATTTCATACTTGGTGTCACTGAAGGCGAAATTCCTGTCGACGACCGTGCTATGAACGTTGCTGCTGTTCATAAACTAGCAAGCTCCGCTGTACATGACATTAATATCATCTCCCGGAATCTGAATCATCAGATATTTGATCGTAGTGATATTGTCGAAGCTTTCAGTAAATTCATTCGCAAAAACCGTAATGCCAGCGTGCGAATTATTTTATTTGATAACACAAATGTTATCAAAGACGGGCATCGTTTAATTAACCTGGCGGATAGAGTGCCTTCCAAAATCACTATAAGAAAATTGCCTAAAGAATATAACTATTATAACGAAAGCCTGATGACCGCTGACAGCAAAGGCTTCATACATAATCCCCAGTCAGACAGATACGAAGGTAATGTCTCATTTAACAATCATATTGTTTGCACCGAATTAAATAAAATCTTCACTGATCACTGGCACCAGAGTGAAGTCTCACCTGATCTAAGACGCGTCAGCATATAGATTATGAATAAGTTCATCATTTTTATTATCATTGCTGTGTTAACTCCAGTAGTTCTGGCCAGTGACTCTATTCATTACTTTGATTTAAAAAATCGGCCTGCCGATGAAGTCATACCTTTAATACGTCCTTTGCTACATGAGACAGAAGGATTAAGTGGTGATGGTTATCAGCTCTTCATCAAAGCACCTGCCAGCCGACTACAGGAAATTGAAAGTCTTATAAGTGCTGTCGATCGTGCCAGCAAAACATTCCGAATATCTGTCACTAGCGATGAATATGTGGCAACTCGTGAGAGCAGCGCCAATGCATCAGCAACCATAGAGTCTGGCGATGTAAATGTGCATGTTGGCAAGCCTTCAAGGCAAGAGCCGGGAATTACAGTCAATCTGGACACACGTCAGGCAGAAAGCAAAAATGACAAGACACAATTTATACAGGTACAGGAAGGCAAGCCCGCCTACATTTCAAAGGAAAGCCTGCACATAACACCCATATATTCGTATGTACAACGACCTAACGGTAATTTTTTGATTGAGCATAATCGACTGGCACCGGGTAAACAGGATGGTTTCTATGTTGTCGCGCGCAGTGCTGATGGTAAAACAGCGAATATCAGCATACAGAGCGCTACTAGCAGTAGTCGCACCTATCAGGGATACGGGCAGGAACAAACCTATGTGGACACAACTTTGCATGTGCGCCTGGGAGAATGGTTTGAAATTGGTGGTAATTCTGATTCCTACAATAGCGAATCGAAAGGTGTATTGCACCGAACCAAGAAGAACAAAGAGCGCTACAATAAAATATTTTTAAAAATAGACTTAGCCAATTAATCCAGCCATTGCTGACGAATATTCTCTCTGTTCATTACAAACCACTGTAGCCCAACGAGTGTAATTGATGATCTGACTTCGCCAGTAGATAGCATATAAGGCACATCACTGGCGGGTACGACTGTAATTTTTATATCTTCGTCTTCTTCTTCAAGCCCGCCCGAGTCACCCAACTCCTGAACAGATACTCTACCAATATATAAATGTATCCATTCAGAATTGCCACCCGGACTGGTATAAAAACCGGCAATCTTTATCAATTCACTCGGCTTGCAACCGATTTCTTCTAATGACTCTCTAACGACAACCTGCTCGGGTAGCTCGCCTTCTTCTATCAAACCTGCAACTATCTCAATCAGCCATGGCTGTTCCTCGCTGACCGCACCCATGCGAAACTGTTCTACCAGTACCACCTCATCTGTGACGGGGTCATAAGCCACCATAGCAACTGCATCGCTTCTTTTAACCAACTCACGCTGAAGTAACGGCGTTACCTCTCCGTTGTATTTCTCATGTGATAACTCATATCTGAATAATTTAAAATATCCATCATAAGCAAGGTGTTTGTTATGTATTTTCCAGTCCATTAATCTTCAAGTTCCGCTAATACATGATCAGCAAATCCATGCCCTGCTTCAGCATAAAGATCAAACGCAATACAACCCAATGCCTGCAACTCTAATTGCTCATCAGGGAATCTGGATACGACTGCTAATGTATTTTGATAGCCCAACTGTTTAGCCAAATTGACAACGTACATATTCTCACGATGATTAGACAGGCATACAAAAATCTTTTCACTCGAAACAAGGTTTGTTGCACGCCAGAATTCATAATCACTGGCATCACCGCGTATGCAGTTAATACCCTGCTGTTTAAATTCATCTACTCTCACCTGCTTCTGATCCACACCCACTATCTCACCTTCGAATTTTGATGAGAGAGCATCGTACGTACCTCTGCCAACTCTACCCATGCCTAAAATCACTATTTTGGAATTAGCCAGACACGGCAAAGCTTCCTGTTCAAGCCGTTGTTTACGCTCAAATCTATGTAAAGCATCACTGTATTTACCAAAGATGCTATGCACTCGAGTATTAAATGGAGTGGAGATAAAAAATGAAATTGACATAGCCAGCGCAAGAGTAGTTAACCATTCTGCAGACAGCAACCCATTGCTCACCGCGATTGCACCTACAATCAGACCGAATTCACTATAGTTAAATAATGCAATACCAGATAAAAATGATGTTCTGGATCTCACTTTAAATGCCACCAGTAACAGGTAGTAAATAATGGGGCGCAAAAATATTAACAGCGCCAATGTAGCAGCGACAAATAACATTTCCAGAGAAGGCAGTCCGTAATAGCCTATTTGCAGAAAGAAACCTATCAAAAACAGATCTTTCAGGTCTAGTAAATTTTTATACAGCTCATTTGATTTTTCAGTGTTCCCAAGCAGCACACCAAACAAGAGTGCTCCAAGACCACCTTTCAGATTAAACAACTCAAACAATTCAGCCGAGCCTATGGCTGCGACCACACCAAACAATACAAGCAGCTCACCATGACCTGTGAGTCTCATCAGATAAAGCAATGCAGGCCGAATCAGTGGTAGCGCAAATAGTATGACTGCCGCAGGCTCGACTGATTTATCTGATGTAAACACAAGATAACAGACCGCAAACAGATCCTGAATAATCAGAATACCGATTGCGATTGAAGCGTGTAGTGAAGCGCTCTCACCTCTTTCATCAAAAATCTTTACAGCGAACACAGTACTTGAAAATGACAAAGCAAACGCCAGTGTCCATGCAGCCACAGAATCTTCTATCGACAGTGCTGGCATCCAGTATCCTGCAGCCATAATTACCGGCACAGTAAGCACGACTGCAATCAGCATATGCAACGATGCAACACCCCAGACATGAGGCGATGCAAGTGATTTTAAATTTAGCTTCAGACCAATAGTAAATAATAGAAGAAGAATACCGATATCTGCATAAGGTGTAATACGTTCAACACTACCAATACCCAGCTCGTGGGCAACAAATCCGGACAGCAGATAACCAAGCAGAGGTGGATAGTTAAACTTTCGGAATATTAGCCCGGCAATTAGCGCAACAAGTATGACGACTGCATCCATAATAATTTCTCACAAAAACTAGATTTAAAGACCGATCTTGCTCGTTTGCGCAGCGTATACGCATACACTTATATTATTCATTACCTTGATATTTTTGATAGACTAATATCAGAATTAATAGCCTTTTGTATTTTTATCTACCCATCGTTCACTTTCTTCCAGCTTTTCTTTCTTCCAGAAAGGAGCAGTTGATTTAAGTGCCTCCATAATCATTCTATTGGCTTCATAAGCTTCTTTTCGATGCGAAGCCCACACCGCCACACACACAATAGGGTCTCCAGGGAAAATATCGCCGACTCTATGCGCAATACATACGTCTACCAGCTCCCATTGTTTCATTGCATCTGTAATAATATTTTCCAGACTTTTTTCTGTCATCCTCGGGTAATGTTCAAGGAACATCGCTGTTACGTCATCACCCTCATTAAAATCACGCATCGTGCCAACAAAAACCGAGGTAGCACCAAAATTATGCTGCAAATGTGCCTGCTCACTTTGGTATGATTGCACCCATGCCCAGGGGTTATAGGGCTGACTAAATATTTCTACTTTCATATGACACTAGTATTATTTAAATTTAATCGCTGCTAACTATGCGTTTTTCACTTATAGTGGATTATATAATAGTCGCTTTGGAAAGGAATCTATACACTAAATAATGAAAACGGTACTTCATGCATTAAATTCACTGGAAGCACACATTATTAAAGGCTTGCTGGAAAGCGAAGGTATCTCTGCCAATATCGTCGGCGAATACCTGCAAGGTGCCATGGGAGAACTGCCCGCAAATGGATTAATCAGAGTGGTCGTTGAGGAAAGTGATTATGAGCGAGCCACTTTAGTGATTGATAATTGGCGCGAAGCAAAATTTATTGCCTAGCAAAAGAAACCCAGAGAGTAACAATGATCGATAAAAACAGAGAACTTATCCCACTTGCCATTTCCGTGTTGACGATTTCGGATTCACGTACAGAAGACGACGATAAGTCTGGTAAATTATTAGTGTCGCGTCTTGAAAAGGCCGGGCATCATTTACATGACAAAAAAATTGTTCGGGATGATATTTACCAGATACGTGCCACCGTATCGCACTGGATTGCAGACGAGAAACCACAAGTCGTTATCACGACAGGCGGAACCGGTGTTACCGGACGTGATGGCACCCCTGAAGCCGTAAAACCATTACTGGATAAAGAAATAGAAGGTTTCGGTGAAATGTTCAGGGTGTTGTCTTTTGAAAATATCGGTACTTCAACACTACAGTCTCGCGCAACGGCAGGTGTGGCTAATGGCACCTATATATTCTGTTTACCAGGTTCTTCTGGTGCATGCGCAGACGGGTGGGATAAATTAATCAGTCAGCAACTGGATTATCGACATCGTCCCTGTAATTTGGTCGAACTTATTCCCCGCCTGCTGGAGACGTGAGGTTAAACACGAACTCGCATAAATCCGGCCAGTTCAAAAAACGCTTTTGTCAGATCTTTTTGCAACTGCTCATCATAATTTAATTCACGCATGGCTGTGGTCATGCAATACATCCACTGATCGCGCTCTTCAATTCCTATATTCAGGTGCTTATGCCTAAGTTTCAGCCACTCAGGATTAACATATTTTTCACCAAACAGTTTTGGCCCACCAAACCACTCACAAAGATAATTAGCCAGGCGTTTACGAGACCGAGCCAGATTATCAGGATGCAGATTCAGGATATGACTGGCAGCAGTATCTCGCTGCATAACGTTATAAAATTGATTCGCCAGCCTGGTAATCTCAGTCTGACCACCAATACGTTCATAAAAAGAGGACTGACTACCCACCAATATAAGACATTTCTACTTTATGGACGATATTGTCACCCTTGCCTCTCATTTCAGAATAACGATCATTCCGATCCTTCCATGTATTGCTAATTACTTCATTAATAAACTCATCAGACGCACCTTCACGTAACAGACGACGCAAATCAACTCCGTGCGATGCAAACAGGCAGGTATAGATACTACCTTCAGCAGAAAGACGCAAACGATTGCAGTCTCCACAAAATGCCTCAGTCACTGATGTAATCACACCCACCTCACCACTGCCATCTTCATAACGCCAGCGTTTAGCTACCTCACCTTTGTAATTAGGATCAGCCGGCTTCATTGGAAATACTTTCTGGATGCGATCCACAATCTCCTGCCCGGAAACAACTTGCTGCATATTCCAGCCATTCGTGTTACCCACATCCATAAATTCTATGTAGCGTAATATATTACCTGTTCCCTTAAAGTATTTAGCCATGGGTAAAATATCGTCTTCATTCACGCCTTTCTGAACAACCATATTCACTTTGACCGAATCAAATCCTGCACTGCGTGCGTTATCAATGCCATCAAGGACTTTTTGGACTGACACTTTCATGTCATTCATTTGCATAAAGGTCTCTTGATTGATGGCATCTAGACTGACTGTAATTCGACGCAATCCTGCACTTTTCAGTTCTTTTGCTTTGTCCAGGGTGAGCAAGGATGCATTAGTGGTAAGCGCAATATCTTCAACCCCCGATATATTATTCAGCTCAGCAACCAGCACACTCAGATTCTTGCGTAGCAGTGGTTCCCCACCTGTCAAACGCAATTTACGAACACCGTTATTGACAAACAGTTGTGCCAGACGTGCTATTTCCTCGAAAGACAACAGGTCGTCGCGCATCAAAAACTGGTATTTGGAATTAAACACTTGTTTCGGCATACAATAGGTACAGCGGAAATTACACCGGTCAGTTACCGAAATGCGTAAATCTCGCATACTACGATTATATTGGTCGTTTAATTCAGTCATGTGTACTATTCGTTATTCATCAATTAGCGAAATTATACTTGCCTATGCAGTTCGCTGTTCAACGTATTGGATTCTTTGTCGGCCCAATAGCCGCACTATGCTTATACTTTGCCTTACCTGATCAATATGTCGATACCCATAAAGCGTTAATTCCACTCACTTTCTCAGCAAAAACAACCATTTGCATGGTTGTCTGGATGGCAATCTGGTGGCTTTCCGAAGCGATAGACATTAGCGCGACTGCACTACTTCCCATCGCGACGTTTCCACTACTAGGCATTGCGGATATCAAAGCGACAACGGCTCCCTACGCATCACACCTGATATTCCTGTTTATGGGTGGATTTTTAATCGCATTAGCAATGCAGCGCTGGAAGCTAGATCACAGATTAGCCAATACCGTATTGAAACTTGCAGGAAATAATCCATACCTGATCATTGCCGGGTTTATGTTTTCAGCTGCAGCATTAAGTGCATTTATATCAAATACTGCAACGACGGCCGTCATGTTGCCAATTGGCCTGAGTGTGATCGCTTTATTTACTGTTAACCAACAGGAAAAATTTTCAAATTCTTGCCAACACAACTTTGCACGCTGCATGATGCTGGGCATTGCTTATTCAGCATCAGTCGGTGGCACTATGACGCTAATAGGCACCGCACCCAATTTATTTCTGGCAAGTTTTCTTCAGGATAGCATCAGTAGTGAATACCGGCTTGAAATTAGTTTTATCAAATGGCTATCGTTTGCCGCCCCACTGGCCATTATATTTTTGCCCATCATCTGGTTTGTGCTGACCAGATTCGTATTTCCATTTAAAGCAGATGCACTTTATCAGCCGCAAGAATCACACACGCATCATGAGAAAATGAACCGTGGGCAGAAAATTACTATCATCGTTTTTATTACGACAGTTTTTATCTGGATGACCAGGCCATTACTTCAGAAAATAACGATCACAGTCAACCAGCAGGAGATTCAACCACTCTTCCAACTTAGTGATTCCGGGATTGCGATGCTAGGCGCAATGTTACTGTTTATTATTCCTGTTGATTTTAAACGAAGAATATTTGTAATCGACTGGGCAACAACAAAAAAACTCCCCTGGGGAATATTTATATTATTCGGTGGAGGCCTCACCCTCGCGAATGCAATTAAAACCAATGGCGTTGCTGAATATATCGCGTCACAGGCATTATTCCTTCAAAATGTACCAGATGTTGTATTTGTATTGATTATTTGTGCCGGTGTAATATTCCTGACTGAATTAACATCCAACACAGCGACCACAGCCACACTGGTTCCAATCCTGGCCAGCATTTCAGTAGGTGCAGGCATACATCCATATTTATTGGTATTCCCTGCTACATTAGCAGCAAGTTTTGCGTTTATGATGCCAATTGCAACCCCGCCAAATGCTATTGTTTTTGGCTCCGGACATATCACGATTCCCGAAATGTGTAAGGCCGGATTATGGCTGAATATTGCAGGCGTCATACTGATTACGATATTTACATTTTTTGTAATCAAGCCAGTGCTAGGGTTTTAGTCAGATATAATTACGCAAACTAACACTTGTCCCAGCCGTAATCATGTAATAACTCTTCACCCTTCTCAATATCCTTAAGCGCAACTACAGTAAAGTCATCATAGTAAACAGCATTAGGATCACCTGAGTGATTTATATAGCGTAAATCGCATTTCACTTCATACGGCTTATCTTTCACCCATAATGTATACATATTGGATTTGGATTTTTTGGTTTTTTTAACTTTACATTTACCAATCACAGTATTTTTGCGAATTTTTTTCGCACTGAACAAACCCTTTCCATGTATTTCACTTGTCTTGACTTTTACCATAAACAATTCCGTCTAAATGTATAAAATAATTGAGAATTCATCATCATTTCACTAAGTTTCATCAAAGTTGCCTCGTGACTGCCTGAGTTCCGCCATATATCTGTGTTAACAACCACCATTTTCAGTTGATCTAACAGAGTTGTGAGCCACATAACAAAATTCACATTTGGTTTATGAATAATGCCTTAGGGTAAGCATTCTTCAAACCATCAAAAGCCAACACATATTATAATGAAACTGGACCAGGACATCAGTAGAAGAATCAGCATCGCCAAATTTTTAATGATCATTGGCGTGGTGATAATACATATACCACCTTATACCGCATTACCAGACCTGGCTTTCAACTTCACCGACACAACCAAGGCGTTTTTTTCACATGCCTTTTTCCGCGCAGGTGTACCGATACTGGCGGCTATATCAGGATACTTACTATTCAGATCCTCACTACACTTAAACATGCCCAAATTAATTATCAAAAAGGCAAGAACACTTATTATACCTTTGATAATCTGGAATATTCCTTTCGCCATCGTCATTGTCGCAGTGCAATATTACAACCCGCACATTTATGATGCTGCTTATATTCTTTATCCTTTTTCGCTAGAGGGTTGGCTTAATGGTGTTTTCAGCATGTATAACCCACCATTTAACAAACCATTGTACTTTCTGCGAGATTTATTTGTCATTGCTGTACTTGCACCACTTTACTGGCAGTTATTCAAGAAAATTCCTTACCTCGGATTTGCAGTTATCATTGTTATATTTGCTTATGATCTGGATGGTCCCCTTATAACAAGAGACAGCATGTATGCCGCTTATTACCTTGGCATCCTGGCAGCAACACAGAAATGGGATTTAAGAATGCTAGACAAATACGCTTACCCGCTATTTGCACTCTATGTCATGGGTTGCATTTTTATGATCTTCTATAAAATTGATAATAGAGATGCCTACTCAATCATTGCACCATTTCTGATTTGGCCAATATTATCAAAAATCACTTATACTCGAGCGGGCGATATTCTTGTTGATAATGCAAAACACAGCTTCCTGCTATTTCTGTCCCACGTGCCAATTATGTTCATTTTTTACCAGTTATACATGCGCATTGATAACAATATTCCTTATCTGGTTTTCTGGTTAGTGACTCCTGTAATCACCACTTTCATCATCATAAAGTTTTTATCAAAGACAGAACAGATTTCTCCTCCTCTATACAGACTGTCGACGGGAGGACGGTGAACTTTGCCCAGGCCAAGTGTTAACAAATTCAGGTCATGTGCTCTCTTGCTTTCACCACGGGTACAATGACAACCAATAGACACCCCATAACACCAGAGCGAGTCCGGAGATTATTCTTATATACTTTGCCGATACTGGAGAAATTTTTTCTGCCAGCACAAAGAAAGCGATCACCACCATCCAGAGCAGATTCATGACACCGACAGCAAACATCACAGCCATAAGCGCCCAACAGCAGCCGACACAGTAAGTGCCATGATGCAAACCCATGCGGATTGCACCTCCATACCCTTCTCTCCAACTCGTCATCAGATAATGTAATGGACTGCGACACTGTTCAAGGCAAGCATCTTTCCATGGCGTCCACTGATATATTCCCGCCAGCACCAGAATTGATCCACTCAGCAAATAACTACGGCTATCCATCATTGAATTTAACAGGCCTGCTGTATGCAAAGGATACTGAACAAGTGAAATAACAACGCTAAAAAATATCCACGCAATCAGGTAACCAGATAAAAATATAATTGTGGGCGTATACGATTGGCCTTTTACTTTCTTGTTACGGATAACTGTCACGTACAGGGAAACCATGGGAAGTACTGAAGGCGTCATCATCGCGACCATCATCACTGCCCACATAGCGAATAACATCCAGAAATCGTAAAGACTCCATGACCGGGTCTTTGCATGAGGCGGCATCCACATGTCTATCACATCCATATGTTGCATCGCCCAACCCATGTATCCCATATAACTCCATGCAGCCACACAAACGACCAACATAGCACTGTACACAATCAAATGATCACGGCTAAAATAACTTAATTTTATAGATTCAAGTGTCATAAATTCTGTTCAAAAGGTAATTGCCAGACGAATTTATTATAATAATAACAATCACTTAGCGAATTTGTATTTCATCGGCCGCTGAGTATACTATTCAATCATGATAATATAAAAACATACACCTAGAGGATGCATTGATGGCTAATAACTGGAATCTTGAAGGAAATTATTTTGAATCATGTACTTGCGACCTGGTGTGCCCGTGCATTTTCCTAATGCCTCCCACTAAAGGTTACTGTAATGCACTGGTAGGCTGGAAGATAGATAAAGGCAGACTGGGCGAAGTTAAACTTGATGGTATTAAGGTCGCGGTATACCTGGAAGCTCCGGGCATGCTGACTGATGGCGGATGGAAAGTTAATTTATACATTGATGATGCGGCCACAGAAATGCAAGTAATGGCTATCAGCGAATTATGGAGTGGCAAACATGGTGGTCACCTCGCAGTCATTGCCGGATTAATTAGTGAAGTAAAATCTGTAGAACAGGCACCTATTGATTTTATCATTGACGGTAAAAAGCGTCATTTAAAGATTGGCAAAGTCGGCGAAAACGAGATGTACACCATTGAAGGTGAAGATGGAGGCGATGTTATTGTTAGCAATCACCCACTCGCTATTGCGCCCGGCAATGATGTCAGTGTGGCCAAGTCGAAGAAAACCTGGTACCGCAGCAATGGTATTGATCACACACACTCAGACACAGTAGGACTTGCTTCAGCATTTCAGTATAGCGGCTAAATCAAACTGAGTGGCTTGATGTTCAGCCCCGACTCTTTAGGCCAGGGCACTGCCTGCTTGATTGACAATTCATGAAATCTGTACTCCTTGTTACAATGTTTCTGGCGCCGGTCATTTCTACATGCGCATGCGCGGGCTGGTTCAGCCCGGATAATTACTGGGAATGTATTTTAGATGAAATGCAGAACGTACAAAGCGATACAATCGCCGAAGAAGTTGTCATCTCTTGCAAAGATAAATTTGCATTTCACGACAGGATATTTGTAGAGAAAAGAAGACCGTGGCTCGGACCCAAGACTGCCACTGCCTGCGCAGTAAAGTATGGCAAAAAAGTACAAACAGAAATTGGCGCCAGATATATTCAGTCAGCCTGTTATAAGCTTTACCCAAATAATTGATAATTACCTTCATGCAAGCAAAAACAGTCATTAATTCATTATGTACATTATCAATGTTGCTGGTGATCAGTAGTTGTGGTGTATCTGACTATATAAATAACAAAAAAATTGCTAACGCACCTGTTTATAAATCACCACTCAAAACAAGCGAATGTGACTTTAACGAATTAAGAGTTAAACGCGTTGTTAACTATATCAATGCAATGCGTGCCCAAGCGCGCACATGTGGAAATACATCATACCCAACTGCGCCGGCAATCAAATGGAATAACAGCTTGTCTATTGCAGCAAAGACACACGCGGATGACATGGCGAAAAACAACTTTTTCAGACATAAAGGAAGCCTCGGATTAATTGCCAGTGACCGTGTCTCTAATGCCGGTTACAACTGGAAAACCGTGGCAGAAAATATTGCTGGAGGCACAGAAACGCCCGAACAAACGATAGACCAGTGGCTGTTAAGCGCTGGCCACTGCCACAACCTGATGAATAAAATGCACACCGATATCGGACTGGCCTGCACACGCAATGATTTATCGGACTACAGAATTTACTGGACACTGGTTCTCGCTTCACAAAACCCACCCAACTAGCCGTCGCGCTAGTACTTGCATTACACATTAATGCACAAAAATCACACTCCCTGAAATATAAACCGCTCCAGTTTGGATCATTCTTTTTTTGCAATCACAAAAAACAATCCGTCTATACGCGTTATATCGCCATTAATAGTTGGCACAACAGTTGCTCATGATCTTGTTAGTCATTATTTATAAACTTATACAAGAGGAAACATCATGCTTAATTCTGTGTATGAAAAATTCTGGACCATCATAGACCCTGCTTTATATACCGTTGGCACATGCAGTGTTTTTGGATTTTGGCTGGCTGTATTTTAAAAACAGTAAAATCATTCTCGAACTACCGTTGATAGTGATTTTTCTACCGTTCAGTGTTGGGAGATTAAGTTCTGTGAACTAATTCAAAGTTATCGCATCAGAACTGTATCTGTGAACAATCCTTACATAAAACAATCACAGGAGATGATTAATTATGAAAAATATTTATGACGAATACTGGGAATTAATAGACCCGACTTCTTATGCATTATATGCGACAGTTATATTTTACATATGGACTACGCTTTTATAACCAGCATAAAGAAAATTATTCTCCGAATTTTTCTGCCAGGCGGTATTTTTCTTCAACGCCGATTAATTCGTTAAATTCAGCAAACTGCATTAATTTGCTTTCCTTGCCTATTGTTGTTCCATCATCAAGTAACGTCTGATAAAAATCGCGCATACTTGTCGCCGCTGCATATAAACCGGTCAGTGGGTACAGGATTAACTGAAAACCCATTTGCGCCAATTCATCTTTAGGAAGTACCGGCGTCTTACCGCCTTCAATCATGTTGGCCACCATAGGCTTGGGAACACGTCTACCTATTTCTTTAAGCTGCTCCAGTGAACCGGGTGCTTCAACAAAACTGCCATCGGCGCCCAACGCACGTGCGGCTTCTACTCTTGCAATGGCTTCGTCCAAACCGAGGACTGCCTCTGCATCGGTGCGTGCAACAATGAAAAAATCTGCATCACCACGTGCTTCGACCGCTGCTGCAATTTTTTGCAGATACTGCTCTCGCTCAATAACTTTTTTATTGCGCATATGGCCACATTTCTTGGGCCACACCTGATCTTCCAGGAAGCATCCGGCAGCGCCTGCTGCGATCAGATCTTTCACAGTGCGGTACACGTTTAATGGATTGCCGTAGCCAGTATCTGCGTCAACGATAACGGGAATATCGACACTGGCACAAATCTGTCTGGCACGCTCAACCACTTCCGTCTGTGTCAGCAATCCAAAATCAGGTTCCCCAATAGTGGAGGCTGCCAGAGAATAGCCGGACACAAACGCCATAGGAAAACCGACTTTTTCTGCTATCTTGGCTGAAAGCGTGTCGTATATTCCTGGAAATGCGAGCGAACCAACTTCATCCAATATTTTTTGCACACGTGTAGCCGCCATAAACCCTCCAAAACCTGTTATTGTTTATAATTAAAGTATAGCTCAATCTCTGACTGAAACGGACTTTGTAATACACGCCGCCGAATACCGATCTACTTAACAGTTAACCATTACAATATTAACACTCATGAATTTATTTCACGCTATTGTCATCTTGCTAGTATTTATATCATTACAGGCCTGCTCCGAACAAAACGACACGCCTCTACCGAAAAAGCAAAGCGCACAACACGAACAGTCTGCCAGTCAATCTGCAGGCAAAGTACTAGAGCCTCATGGCGCAATCAAAAACACGGTATTAAACGAGTTACAGACAGGTCGCTGGGAACTCGTCATGTTTTGGGCGACTTACTGCCCTGTCTGTAAACGTGATTTTGAAAAACTGGCAGGATTCATAAAAGACAACCCTTCAATCCCGTTAACAATAGTAGGTGTTGTGACAGATGGCCTGTCATCAAAACAGAAAGCACTCAGACAAATAGACGAGCGCAATTTAAATTACACCCATGTGCTTGCAGACTTTGACCGCAGCAACGAACTGTATCAGGATATTACTCAATCAAAATTAATTGGTGTGCCCTCGCAACTGCTCTATAACACCAAAAATGAATTAGCAGGCTTTAGCCGTAACGCGATAGATTTAGACGCCCTGGAAATCATTGTGTATGAATAAACTGGATGACATCAATGCAGACTTAAGCCGGCATGTCGTCGTCAATACTGCCAACATGCAATGGGAGTCCAGTCCCAGTGGTACAGTCTGGCGCAAACCGCTATATCGTGAGGGTGGCGAATTTGGCCCAGTCACCAGTATTGTAAAATATGAAGCAGGTGGAAAGTTTCGCACACACCCGCATCCACAAGGCGAGGAAATCTACGTACTTGAAGGAGAATTTTGTGATGATCATGGCCGCTATCCGGCAGGCACTTACCTGTTAAACCCTGACGATACCGAGCACGCACCCTATTCGGAGATTGGGTGCACGTTATTTGTCAGGCTGCGTCAGTATGATGGAGCTCAGCGTCAGCAGTTGGCATTGAATACCCATACGATGGAATGGCGTCAGGGCATGGTCGAGGGCCTAACAGTGCTCCCACTTTATTCACAGCCATCTTATCCCGAAAATATGGCTCTGGTACGCTGGCAGCCCGACACGTATTTTCCTGAACATACTCATCCCGGCGGAGAAGAAATATTCGTCATTGAAGGCACTTTTGAAGACAACCTGGGCAAATACCCGGCAGGGTCATGGATACGAAGCCCACACCTGAGCAAACACAAGCCATACTCTAAAGATGGCTGCCTGATTTATGTTCGCGTCGGTGGCTTACCCACGAGTTTTGACTGATTTAATCATGGTAAATTGAATCTGCCCTGACAGATCTGTTCTTTTGAGCAATAGCAATCCCCAAAAGAATCACTACTAACGCAATCAAGGCATTAATAGTCAGTTTTTCACCACCAAATATGACTCCCAACAACACTGCCCATACCGGAATCAAATAATTAATTTGAGAAAGAAATGCTGGCCCCGCATGCCGGATTACACTGAAGTAAATGATAGTCGCGAGCCCACTTGGAAAAATACCCAGCAGAATGACCGACCACATAGCCGCCGATGAAGTTTGCGCCACCCATTCAAAGCCCTCAGGCAGAGACAACGGAATAATCACAACTGATGCCGCTAACAGAACCCCGGCCGAAATTAAAGGCAGACTAATTTTAGGCAAAGCATGTGCAATCACCGAATTTGCCGCATAACTAATCGCACCCAGTAAAATTAATAACATTGCAGAAAGGTGTAGCCAGTCTAACTGGGTTGTCACAGATAATTCCGGTTGCATCAAAATAACGACACCGGCAAACCCAAGTAAAAATCCGACTACTTTATTATTCGTAATTCGTTCACCCGATACAAAAAAGTGTGCCAGTACCACAGTGGTCAACGGCATCATCGCCATGAGAATACCTGCCAGACTGCTATCAACGTATTGCTGCCCCCATGTAATCACAAAAAATGGAATGCAGTTTCCTGTCAATGCCAGCGCAAGCAATATAGACCAATAGGGTTTCAGCGTAGAAAGGCGCTCACCTTGAGCATAGGCAATAATCAGCAGCAAAATTGCACCAATAATTATTCGACCAGCCACAACCATTACCGGCGGCACTTCCTGTACTGCTATTTTGGTCAGCAAAAATGCTGATCCAAACATGGCAACAAGCGCAAGCAATGCCAGCCAATCAAATATTCGAGAAGATTTCATTTATACAGTAACCAGATATGTGCAATTGCCGGCTGTCGGCTTCCTTGCAATTTGTGATGTCACTATACCACTCATATACGTTTTAATTTTATCAATTATGCCTTTCTTTCTCATTCATTTTTCTGTTCACTTATTCAGACTGGATTTCTTGTGTTGTTATTTCTATAAATCCGATAATCCAGCTAAACCTGATGCGTCACTCCACTGCAATCACTGACTGAACTCAGCAACGTCAGCATATGCTTTGCACTCTGAATATGAAGTTGAGTGTCATTACGGTTTATCTACGTCTGGATTCCCGCCTGCGCGGGAATGACGTGTTATTGCCAGGGATACGAATTGTTGCGTAGGAATGACGAGATGGCGCTGAAATACATGTTGGTACCTGGTAATACGCATTATTGCTGTGAATGCATATTACTGTGTGGAAATGACAAATTGCTGATCTGCCATTTTACACAACGTCATTCCCGTGAAAACGGGAATCCAGCTGAACCTAACGCTTCAACCTTGTACGATCACTGACTGAACACAGCAACGTCAGTATATGCTTTGTACTCTGAATATGAAGTTGAGTGTCATTACGGTTTATCTACGTCTGGATTCCCGCCTGCGCGGGAATGACGTGTTATTGCCAGGGGTACGAATTGTTGCACAGGAATGACGAGTTGGTACTGAAAGTCGTGTTGGTGCTTGGGAGTACGTATTTTTGTGTGGAATGACAAGTTGGCGCTGAAATACGTGTTGGTACCTGGTAATACGCATTATTGCTGTGAATGCATATTACTGTGTGGAAATAACAAATTGCTGATCTGCCATTTTACACAACGTCATTCCCGTGAAAACGGGAATCCAGCCGAATCTAATACTTCAACCCTCTGTGATTTCAGACTCAATAACGAACCAGCACTTTATAACCAAGTGTAACGCGCTTTTCCGCGGGCACTTTTACCAGCCATTGGGCTGTATATGCATTCACTTTTTCGTGTTCAAGATTACTTTCAATCATTTTCCAGTCACCAGGAACAGGTTCCTGCACTTTCACCAGAACATCTTCTTCTTTCGCATTATGGATTTCGATTTCATAACTTGAGCTGGCGGCATGTTTGTATTTGCCTAACGCTGGCTCCTTACTATACGAGGTTTGTGTTTTTTTAGCAGTGACATCAAAGGCATCACCAAGCTTCAAGCGTATGGTTTCATCTTTAGGTGTGTGGTCTATTCTATCTTCACCAATGAATTGCGAGTTGCCTGATGAATCATTCTTGTAAACTCTGACAATCCCCTTAGGCAAAGCAATGCCTAAATCATTTTTCTTTTCGTTTTCAAATTCAACAAATGCTCCAACTTTCAGCTTGTCGGCGATCACACCGTATTTGTTATAGTAATAATGCTGATTACCCCGAAGTAGAAACTCCTTGTTTACTGGCACCCTGCTGGCCGACAGCAACGCAACCTGTTTAGTCTGATTCTGCAGCACGTCCGTTTTGTGGCCGAGTGTATACAGGTGATATTCGAACAGGCTTTCTTCAGCCATCTCGGCAACACTGTCTACAGCCATAGACTTCATCATTCTTACATCTCTATGCTGTGCAGCATTAGGTTGATGAACCCGATTAACATCACCTGCCACTAACTGCAATTTGGCATTGTTGTAACTGGCACCACTTTGATTATTTAGTGTCACCCATCCGTTCAGGTCCAGGTATTTTTCATCTTTATCCAGCTTTGCCACATAGTCTGCTTTCCAGCTCAAACCACCAGACAAATAACTTAATTCCAGTGTTTGCTGACTGCCCGTATTACTATTGGCAAGAATCGATAAAGTAGGACGATCCCGCAAATTATCCGGCACCTGATCGTAAACAATCCGGCCGGGAACACCTGTCTCTATACGATCACCAATTTTCAGTACCACACCATTATTTGCACTCAATACTGTCGCGAGCAGTTCTTGTTCAGCGCCTGTCGTTGGGTGGGATTTGATAACACGCACTTGCTTACCGACATATTTCTGTAACAGCTGCTGAGGTGTGAGCAGATCGTAATCAAAGTTCTGTTCCAGCAAAGACAGTGAATTTGGGTGAGACAAACTGGTGATAATAGCCGTCTCCGGTCTGATTTTAGCACTGACTTCTCTCACCGCGACTCTGTTCAGGCCTTTATTTAATGTGATAGAACGAACATCTCGAATTAATGCCAGGTCCTGATTATATACTGTCAGCGAAAGTTCCTTCTGGTCTTTCACTGTGGTTTTTATCTCCTGCGCATAAACAGGGGCCAAACTGACAAGCAACAGCGCGAATACAGAAATTTGTGTGAAAAGTGAGTGGCGATTGATCATCAACTGCTGCATTCTCATGCTCCTTCTATAATAATAGGCTTACCAGTAGACCAGTTTATCTAAAAAAGGTTTAGCAGCACGACTAAAATTAATTGTTATGTCAAAACAACAGATTACCCGTTCTAATTCGCTATCGGTAAAGGATTTTCTAAAAAAGTCCGATGAAATTGCGCCGAATACGAAGAATAGCAACACTGGCCGCTTACTCTTTGCGATGGATGCCACAGCAAGCCGGGAGCATGCCTGGGACATGGCCTGCCAGATTCAGGCAGATATGTTCATGAGTACTCAGGAAATAGGTAATCTGGAAATTTCGCTCTGTTATTATCGTGGATACAATGAGTTCAAATCATTCGACTGGAGCAGCAATGCGAAAAAACTGCGTGATCAGATGCTACAGGTCCGGTGCCTGCCAGGCCACACACAAATCAAGCGTACACTTGAGCATGCCATCAACAGTTGTGTTGAGCAAAAGATCAAAGCTGTGGTACTGGTGAGTGACAGCTTTGAGGAATCGATCGATCAAGTAGGCATGGTTGCCGGGAAACTGGGTATGCTGGGTGTTCCGGTATTCGTATTTCATGAAGGCCAGGATCCTGCCGCTAAAAATGCATTTCAGCATATCGCGCAGTTAAGCAATGGCGCTTACTGCTCGTTTGATCACAACAGCGTGGCCCAGTTAAAAGAGTTGTTATGTGCCGTCGCGGCATTTGCCGTGGGTGGATTTGACGCACTGGAAAAACAGTCACAGAAAGGTAGCACGATTGCACATTCAATAATCAAACAGCTACCAAAACGGTAAATTAAAACTCGTCATGGCAAGAATTATTCTCATTATCGCCGCAGTGGTGATAGTGCTATTACTATACCGCTGGATCAAGCATCAGCCTGCCAACAAACGCTGGCAATACCTGATGATTCTTGTCGGCGTGGTGTTACTGGGGCTGGTCGCAACTGGAAAGCTGCCCATACTGTTTGCATTAATTGGCGCCCTGGTTCCTGCCTTGCAACGTATTATCAGTCTGCTTCCCTATTTCCCCATGATAAAAAGAATGGCCAATACTTTTACTGGCAATAAACCAAGCAGCGGTCAAACTTCACAGGTAGATACAGACTACCTGCAAATGGAACTCGACCATGATTCCGGAAAATTGTCTGGTACTGTCAGGTCTGGCTTATTCTCAGGCCGCGTACTGGATGACCTTAGCATGGATGAATTATTACAGTTACGTGAGTACTACACACAGCTTGATGAAGACTCCAGACTATTACTGGAAAATTATCTTGATCGCACACATGGCACCAACTGGCGTGCCGGACAGGACAATGCATCACAGTCAGAAAATAATTCAAACAACTCTTCTGATCTTTCAGAACAGGAAGCCTACGCTATTCTTGGTCTGGAACCCGGCGCTGACAAGAAAACTATTATCACTGCACATAAACGTCTGATACAAAAATTACATCCTGACCGTGGCGGCTCAAGTTATTTGGCCATCAAGATTAATCAGGCCAAAGACCTGCTAATCAATCGCCAACCGGATTAAGTTGATGAACTTAAAATTCTGGCAACGCAAAAAAAAGTCGCGCAAAGGCAGCGTCAATGACCAGTCCGAGTATAAAGTCAAATCCTACTCAAAAGACGGTGGCTATATTCGCTCACCGGTACGCTCTGGAAAAAATCAGAATAGTTCTACCTATGGCGGCATGGGTGAACGCGAACTTCAGTTGCGTCTGGAATTGCTCGTTGATCAGGTGCTATCCACACACAATAGCGTTTTTGAACCTGCACAGACCTTGGTCAGCTCCAGCCTGGCTGACCAGGAACGATTCATAAAATCGGTAGAGGATCTATCCACAACCGATGTCATGCTTGCCTTTAACTTTTGTCACTTTGCGCCACCAGGCCTGAAAGTCATTGATGAAGAAGACTGGGACACCTGGGTGAGTCATCTGCTGGAAATATTCAACAGCCAAGGAATGGATGACTGTATAGAAGCGATGAAACATGTCGATGATTACGTTGACACGATTACCGCAGCACCCACATCGGTCAGCTTTGACCAGATCAGCCGTATTATTGAAAGTATTATTACCGGGTTAAATGGTCGCGCATTGAAACTTGAACAAGGTGATGAATTATTTACCGATACAGAAGTCATTCATCTTCCGGAAAATATCTCGACGTTTAAAAATCGAGAAGACAACTTTGCATTGTATAAAACAATTGCCGTACATCAATGGGCGCAGACCTGGTATGGCACCTGGCGCGTAGACATACAGCAACTTGTCGAAAATTTTAACGACAAACAAAAAGCAATTAATTTATTTCACACACTGGAAACAGTGAGGCTGGATGCAAACATCAAACGCGAGCTTCCCGGCATTGGCCGTGCAATGGAAAAATTCAATTCCTTACTCGCATCAAATGAGCTGCCACCTCCGTGGCAAAGTGCCGTCGACACATTGTCATCCAGAAATACAACTGCTCACGACACAGCACGCATTCTATACGAACTATATGATTCCGATTTCACTCCTGAAAATACTCTTTACCAGGGCGTGTTAAATCCTGAGCTGGCTAAACAGACAATCAATGAACGCATAGAGCAGGATAAAGAAAATTTAAAACTTGCACTGGATGAACTACAAAAAGAGACAAGCAGTAATAATCAGGATCTTCCAGTTGACGACGAACAGGATGGAAACCGTTTTGAACTACGCGAAATTGAAGATGACGAAATGCCCGATGGTTACCGCTTTGAGCTGGAGCTCGATGGTGAAACCATTGAACCTCCGGATAACATTCAGGAGCTGATCGATTCTATCCAGCAGGATTTAGGCAGTATTCCCGAAGATTATTTATCACCCGTGGATGACAACGCCTACCGCAGCGGAGATGGTGAAGAAATACAGGAAGACATCAATATACGCCAGGGTTCCGAAGAAGTTTTTCTCTATGATGAATGGGATCATTCACGACAAAAGTACCGTAAAGAATGGTGCCAGTTACGCGAGATAGAAGTCACAGGCACACCTTCCGACTTCGTCGAAAAGACGCTACACAAACACCGCAAGTTGTTAAAAAATTTACACAACACATTTGAAGCATTGCGCGATGAAGACAGACGAATGCGCAAACAGCCTTATGGTGAGGATATTGATCTGGACGCAGTGGTTGCCTCCTATGCCGACATCATCAATGGCGAAGAAGTCAGCCAGAATCTGTTTATTAAACAGCGTAAAGTCGACAGAAACATCGCTGTGATGTTCATGGTCGACATGAGCGGCTCTACGTCGGGCTGGATAAATGACATGGAGCGCGAATCACTGGTCTTATTGTGCGAATCGCTTGAAGTACTTGGTGACCGTTACGCAATTTACGGATTTTCCGGGTTAACCCATCGCCGCTGTGATTTATACAAAATTAAAGACTTTGATGAAAAATACACAAGCACCGTCAAGAATCGCATCGCAAATATCAAGCCACAGGATTACACCCGCATGGGAGCCGCTATTCGTCACCTGTCAAAACTGCTGTCTCAGGTAGAAGCGAAAACCAAAGTACTAATCACACTGTCTGATGGCCGCCCCGATGACCAGGATGGTTATCGCGGTGCTTACGGAATAGAAGACACAAGGCGAGCATTAATTGAATCCAAATTTCTTGGCATTCACCCATTTTGTATCACGATTGATGACGAGGCGATGGATTATTTGCAGCATATGTATGGACCGGTCAACTTCACTATTGTTGATCAGGTAGACAAACTGCCTTATAAGGTATCTGATATCTATCGACGAATTACAATGTAATTATTACGCACCTCATGGACGAATCTATTCACAAAACGCATAGCCAGCGTGTCGAGGTTGTGCAGACCCCTATCATCCCCACAATAACGCAACTGGCACGTGAAAACCCCGGCACGACTTCACTCGGCCAGGGTGTTGCCTATTATGGGCCACCGCAACAGGCCTATGACGAAATTCGCAGGCATCTGGATTCTCCAAGCTTGAATGCCTATGGCCCGGTAGAAGGCATACCTGAACTAACCCAGGCATTAGCCAGTAAACTTGATGCCAGAAATAACATAAGCATTAATGCACACAATAAAGTGTTTGTGACTGCCGGTTCCAATATGGCGTTTAGCTCGTTAATGCTGGCAATCGCAGACCCGGAAGATGAGATCATTCTGCTCACACCCTATTATTTTAATCATGAAATGGCCATACGCCTGGCCAATGCCAGAGCAGTACTGGTGCCAACACAGGAAAACTACCACCCGGATATTGAACGCATTAAACGTGCGATCACGAGTAAAACTCGCGCAATTGTCACGGTCTCTCCCAATAATCCTACTGGTGCCGTTTACACACGCGAAGAATTAACCAGCATTAATCAGTTATGCGCGGAACGTGGTATTTATCATATTTCAGATGAGGCGTATGAGGATTTTTTACATGATGGTCATCATCATTTTTCCTGTGCATCACTCAACAATGCTGAATCACACACCATCAGCTTATTTTCATTATCCAAAGCGTATGGATTTGCAGGCTGGCGCGTGGGTTATATGGTGATTCCCGCTGCCCTGTTTACTTCATTACGCAAAGTACAAGACACCGTATTAATTTCGCCCACCATTATTTCTCAATATGCTGCACTTGGTGCACATAATGCGCCCTATTCCTATATTGAAAACAATCTAAAAGAAATCAAACAATCCAGAAAAGTATGTTTAGACTCAATCAACAGCACACAACTACTGGCAAGACCTGCCAGCGCCGAAGGTGCCTTTTACCTGTTTATTAAACTGGACACAGATAAAGATGACCTCACGTTAGCAAAACAGCTCATCAAACACTATGGCGTGGCAACCATTCCAGGTAGTGCATTTGAAGCGGCTAATGGCTGTTACTTAAGACTGTCTTATGGTGCACTCACTAGCAGCACCGTAAAAACAGGCATTGAAAAATTAATTCATGGTTTAAATGAAATTTATTAAATTATTATCTAACACTGTCCATTGGACTACGAACAGCATTGCCACCACGATTCAGCACATGCGTATAAATCTGCGTAGTTCGTATATCTTTGTGTCCCATTAAATCCTGAACCGTACGAATATCATACCCATTCTCAATAAGATGAGTTGCAAAAGAATGACGAAAAGTGTGACAACTAACCGGTTTGTTTATACCTGCTTTTCTGACAGCATGTTTTACGGCTTTTTGTATCGTAGATGCACCAATATGATGACGTCTTTCAACACCACTTCTTGGATCAGTAGAACGATTTACGGCCGGAAAAACATACTGCCATCCCCATTCTTTAGGCGCATTTGGGTATTTGCGGGCAAGCGCATGGGGCAAATAAACCTCACCACACCCCACCTCCAGATCTGACAAATGTGTTCTTTTAGCAAAATCCAATTGCAGGCGCAGTTTTCTAATCACAACATCCGGCAGGATAGTGACTCTATCCTTTCCACCTTTCCCATCTCTCACTAAAATCACCTTACGCTCAAACTCTATATCTTTCACTCGTAAACGCAAACACTCCATCAAACGCAAGCCACTGCCATAGAGTAGTTCTACTGCTAATTGATGAAGAATATTCACATGAGATAAAACAAGTTGCACTTCAGGCCTGGATAGTACAACGGGTATTCTGGAGGGCTTCTTGGCACGAACCACATTTTCTAAATAAGGCAGCTCAATTTTCAGCACTTCCTTATACAAATACAAAAGTGCGCTCAATGCAACGTTCTGTGTGGATGGGGCGACATTCTCATTCACAGCCAAATGTGTCAGAAATGCCTCAATATCCTCACTACCCAGCTCTTTAGGGTGCTGTTTTTGATGAAAATAGATGTATCGCTTTATCCACTGAATATAAGCTCGTTCTGTACGAATACTATAGTGGCGTACGCGTATCGATTCTCTAACTTTCTGTAATAATGGCGAGCCTCTATTTGGCTGACTTGTGGATGACATTTAGATCCGTATAATCCCAGTGATGTTCTTAATAATTAACAATTTACAACCACTGGCTGCGGATTATACGTACGATGTACGCATTATAACACGCACGCTGTACGTACAATTATAGTTATATGCAATGAAAGTAATTACTGCTACTAAAATTGAGAGCATGCTTAATAAATGGAGTGCAGGTGAAATTGATGCAAGTCAGATTCATGAATGGGCAGAAAATAGGTACATGACTGACAAGTATGATGCAGAGTCTGATAGAGTAAATGAGGTTCTCGCCAAACTTGATATGCTTAATATGAATCTTGTAACTAAAGAAGATATACCTACTCTACTTGCTGTACTAAAATCAGATGATTATCTTGCAGTTTTAGATGATTACTTTAATAAAGTTGACATCGAAAAAAGAAAAAAAGAATTATGCAATATAGAATTGTATGAAAAATTTTGTGTTTAATAAAATTGCATATAACAAGTCACTCAACCAGGATGCGCGCTACACGCGCACCTGTTAGTTCAACCGTTATGCATCAAGGAGAGTACGGTGCTTAAGTGCGTAATACAGGAAGAACCCACAGGATGCGGAATTGCATCTGTTGCCAACATTCTGGGCAAAACCTATTCGGAAATGAAAGCAACAGCAAATGCTATGGGTATCTATGCTGAAGATAAATCACTTTGGTCTGATACTCAGTTTGTAAGGAAAATGCTATCCCATGCAGGAATCGAGATGTCCACCAATGAAATCCCTTTTGAATCTTGGCGTGCACTACCCGATCTAGCGTTATTATCGATTAAGTTTCATCAAAAAGAAGGTAAGAACTTCTGGCATTGGGTCGTGTTCAAGCGTGTTAATGGCCAGCCCATTGTTCTCGATTCAGCCAGCTATTTGTCATCGAATGTTCGGACAGACTTCAACGAGATGCAGCCCAAGTGGTTTATTAAGTTAAAAAATTCATAACAAGACGCTTCACCTGACCGCTATTCCGCTACGCTCCATAGCGGCAGGTGAGCTTCGGCGTTAGAAGTATATGAAAGTATTCTATATGAATAAAAACCGCGCATTACTAAGATTATTTGCTGTTGGTTGGCTTCCGGCATTCGTAGGAATTGGAGGGATTAGTGCTGGTTATACTTCTACGGTTATATTTGGCTTACTTATTCTTTTACCAGTAATTTACTTCGCTTACGTATTTCTATTTAAGCCATTACTAATAATTAATGGAAACCAGATACATTTATTGACTTTTTTTGGCAATTATAGAGACATTCCAGATTTAAAAGAATTTATCCTTGTTATAAGTCGTGATTTTTTAGCTTTCCGAAAAGTGGGCTTAAATGATGCCATGATTGATAAAAATGCATTTACGAAACATAGCTGGAGTGACTTAGTGGTTTACCTTAAATCATTAGAATTCAAAGGTATTGTTGAATGAATACTTCTAACAAATCATTCAAGTACGCCGCTACGCGGCCGTACGCGCTAAGGTGCGCCGCTTAATTCAACCGTTAGTGGTCTAAAGACATGAAGATATTTCGGAAGTTGCCTCCAAGCTTGTCGGTCCCACTGTTCTACGCGTTCATTACTACTGGAATGCTCTGGAAGTTTCTTTTTGGAACCACCATCGGCGCATTTCTACTAGCTATTGCTGCATATCTTGCAAGCCCCGTGTTTTTTCTTGTTGAGCCTTTTTCGCCCGGAGAATTGCTCAATTGGTTCAGCCATCTGCCGGAAACCTACAAAGTGGCGTCTTTATCTGCAGGTTTGACCGTAGCGGGATTTATGGTCGCGTTTCACACCGCAACTATCAATTGGAAGAATCAACTGAAAGCTGAGTTGAAGTCACAAGCAGCGGGAGAGGTCGAGGAGTTCTTCAGCATTGTGTCGGGGCTGATCTCTGACGCAGCAATCTATGTTGAATCACTTATTGAGGCCATCAACAAGTTACAAAAGGGAGGCGACCCTGATGAAGCCCGTTTTGCCGTTAACTGGGCGATTGACGGCTCCGAGAAATTTATCGGTACTAGAAACCAAATCTCACAAGCTCAGGTGCAAGTTCATCGCCTCAAAGGCCGAAACTATACGATTTTGAGTTCTGGCTGGGGGCTCGCCGCAAACCTTGACCAAGCAATTGAAAGCATGAATGAAATCGGTTCGCGTATGTGGGTTCACGTGCCCAGAGTGGATAAGAATGACCCTGATTACATACAGCATTTTCACAATCTCGTGAATGTTGAAGAGTGTAAGTCCTTCCTGGAGGCGGCAAATCGTTTCACTGGCCCGATGTCAATGCTGGCGGGCAGCATTAAGGGCTACTTACTTTCACCAGTCATGGGCTTTAATTGGCCAATGTTTGCCGGCCTTATCGTGAACCGCAAGGAATTCACTGCGGCCATTAAAACGTTCTACGAGGCGATGAATGACCGCTAACAAATCGCTGCAGGTGACGTTTGACCCGCCACTTACTTTTGCTATCGCAAAATCAGGCGTCGCCTCAAACGCACCCGAGCTCAGGCGTTAAGAGGCCTATGAGCGAAATATTGGCTCTGCATATTGAAGACCTTCGATTGGGTTCGGAGACGACTGATCGAGCGGAAGATCGGCCAGCCTTATAAATCCCTACTTGCGCAGATGGCTATCGTTCTTGCTAAAGTTAATCTTAGTGCGCCAAAGTCAGAGCTCTTTTAAATTTGATGGCCCCGATGCAATTGACATTGATTACGAGGACTACCACTAACTATGAACATGCATAACCCACCTCATCCTGGAGAAATTATTCGGGAACTATGCCTGGAACCTCTGGATTTAAGCGTGACAAATGCTGCTGAGGCATTGGGCGTCAGCCGGAAGACTTTGTCTTCTATCCTGAATGGTCGTTCCGGCATTAGCCCAGAAATGGCATTACGCCTGTCGAAAGCATTCAATACCACTCCTGAAAGCTGGTTAAATCAACAAATTCAGTATGATCTTTGGCATGCCAAGAAAGAAAGCAAGGGCATAAAAGTCAAAAAACTATATGCCGCATAACAATCGCATACGGCCAGACGCATTTTTGCGCTTACAACAAATACGCCGTTAATGTGAGACGTCATGAATTACAGCAGAACAATCAGTAGCCAATATTATTGTCACCCTGGTAAATAATTCTATCCTTTATGTGAAGCTATCAGTAGACCAAATATAAAAAACGCATAATAATGTCGCAGCCAAATTACGCACCATTATTTAATCAAAAGGATTTATGAATGCCTCAATTCGACAATGTCTCTATCGTCAAGGAAGCCAATATTTACTTTGAGGGGCAAGTGACAAGTCGCTCAGTAATTTTTCAGGATGGTACGCGCAAAACACTGGGGATTATGCTGCCGGGTGAATATGAATTCAGCACGGATGAGAAAGAGTTAATGGAAATATCTTCGGGCGAACTGGAAGTACTTTTACCGGGTGCCGAATGGCAGAGTATCAGTAGTGGTGGCAGTTTCGAAGTACCCGCCAACGCTAAATTCCAGTTAAAAGTCACAGTCACTACAGATTACTGCTGCAGTTTTATCAAATAATGGACTGGATCAGCGCACTGCTTATTGCCCTGCTCGCCGCAACACTGCTGGCTTATTTCTACGGTATCTTCCACTATCCTTATGGCGTACTTATTTTACTCGCAATGCTGGTATCCAGAATCCTGTTGCTACAAAATAAAAAACGACGTTAATATAGTAGTCAGTCAGACAAAATAATCGGAGAAAACCATATGGCAGGCGGATGGTCACGCGATGGCGCAGTGCAGGAACAGATTGATGCCAGCATTGAAGATGCAGTCAGCCAGGCACGCAGTCTGTTACCCAAGGGACAGGGACTAAGCCATTGTGAAGAATGCGACTCGGAAATTCCACAGGCTCGCCGCGATGCAGTCGCTGGTGTTCGCTTATGTATAAAGTGTCAGGAGCAGTTCGACAACACTCACAGCACATCTGGCGGGATAAACCGGCGTGGCAGTAAAGACAGCCAGTTAAGATAATTTGTGTTTTGCAGTTAACTGCCAGCCTTGTGCAGTAAGGCTGGTTAATCGTAGTTTGTTCTTGTTTCAAACGCCTGCGACAGTGTATTCAAGTCCAGATATTCAAGCTCACCACCGATAGGCACACCCTGGGCGAGTCTTGTAGTTCTCAAACCATTTTTTTTAACCATTTCAGCAATGACGTGCGCCGTCACCTCGCCTTCCATTGTTGAACTTGTTGCCAGAATAATTTCTTCAAGCTCTCCAGATTGCAGACGCTCTTCCAGCTTATCAAGACCAAGCTGCTCCGGGCCCACGCCATCTAAAGGTGACAACTTACCCATCAGTACAAAATAGATGCCGTTGTAAGTTGTTCCGTTTTCTATTGCCATTAAATCTGTTGGCGTCTCTACAATACACATCTGCGTGGATTTGCGATTAGCACTATTACAGATTACACAGACAGATTCTTCAGTATAATTTCTGCACTGACTGCAATGCTTGATGTTCTCAACTGCTTTACAGATCACCTGCCCCAGCTTTATCGATTTTTCCTGATCTATCTTTAACAGATGTAGCGCCATGCGTTGTGCAGATTTTTGGCCAACACCGGGTAACAGTTTCAGTGAATCGATCAGCTCTGTGAGTAATGGAGAATGTTCTGCCACTCGCGATCCTTTTAAAAAGGAAGCTTCATACCAGGTGGCAACGACATGCCTGAAGTAAGCCCTGCATATTTTTCTTTAGTAGTGGCTTCCAGTTTATGCACTGCATCGTTCATTGCCGCTGCGATAAGGTCTTCCAGCATTTCTTTATCATCACCAATCAGGCTGTCATCAATAACAACACGTTTTACTTCGTGGCTTCCCATCATAGTGATTTTAACCATTCCACCACCTGACTGGCCGTCCACTTCAATAAGTTTGATTTCTTCCTGCGCCTTCTGCATATCTTCCTGCATTTTCTGCGCCTGTTTCATCAAATTACCTAACCCACCTTTCATTGTCCATCCTCTTGTTTCGGTTGTAATGATCCTGGCACTATTTCAGCCTGCATATCTCTTTTTAATGCCTGAACAAATTCATCCTGTTCCAGGCTGGCCTGCGCTACATTCAAACGCTGTTCTTCACGGTCACGCGTGTGCTGAGCGGGGCTATCAATAGTATCCTGTATGACATCAATGCTGACATTAATATTTTCGCCAAACGTTTCTTTCAGCTTCTGCGTTAATTTAGTCACAGTAGCACCCGCCATTAAGCTTTCATGTTCACTGGCCAGCAGTAGTTTCATGTTGTCGTCCTGATAACTTTGCAACGCACAGTGAGTCGCAAGCGCTCTCACCACGCCGGTAAACTGCGCCTTTTCGATAATCTCCAGCCATTCTGACGGCGCTGCAGTTTCTGGTCGCGCGGCCTGATTATCGATTTTATCCGTTACCTGTTCTGTCGCTGTTGCCTCGTTGACCTCCGGGGGCACATAAGCCTGTTGCTGGGCGGGTGCAACATCCTGCACACTAGTCGATACAGGCTCTGATACAGCTTGTCTGTTATCCAAAGCGGCCGCCACCATCGCCGAGGCTTTACCTTTACCGGCCGGTACTGTTGACACTTTTTTAGCATGCGTGGCTTTACTATCGCTCCCCGGCCTGAACATAATCATGCGCAATACCGCCATCTCAAACCCGGCACGGGGAGAATGAGCCAGATATAAATCTTTTCGGCTGTTGAGTACGATCTGGTAAAACAACTGTATATCTTCAGCCGCAATTTTCTCGCTCACCATTTTTATGGTGTCGCCAAATAAAGCGATTTGTTCTTTATAGTCAGGAACCGCCTGCGAGATAGCAGACGCATGAAAAATGACAATCAACTGGTCAAGCAGTTTGCTAAAATCTACATTCAGGGTTGCCAGCTGGTGTATGAGTTCCATGGCTTTGGATGGATCAAACTCACAAATAGCGTTGATCAATGCATTGATGTGCTCACTGGGTACCGTGCCCAGCATCTGGCTGACGGTGTGCTCGGATACTTCTCCACCAGAATAGGCAATGGCCTGATCCAGCAGACTCAGTGCATCACGCATACTGCCATCAGCAGATTCTGCCAACTGTATTAACGCCGGGTGTTCAGATTTTATATTTTCTGAAGCCAGTACTTTTTCCAGCTGGCCGGCAATTTTTTCTGTCGAGATATGGCGCAATGTAAATTGCAGGCAACGAGACAATACCGTCACCGGAAGTTTCTGCGGGTCAGTCGTGGCTAACAGGAATTTTACATGCTCCGGAGGTTCTTCCAGTGTTTTCAATAATGCATTGAAACTGTGGCCGGACAGCATATGCACCTCATCGATGAGGTATATTTTGAAGCGCCCTCTTGTGGGTGCGTACTGGACGTTTTCCAGTAATTCGCGCGTATCTTCAACACGAGTTCTCGAGGCTGCATCCACCTCTATTAAATCAACGAATCTGCCTTCAGTAATGGACTGGCATGTCTCGCACACGCCACATGGTTCTGCAGTAATCCCCTGTTCACAGGTCAGCGCTTTTGCAAGCACTCTCGCCACCGTCGTTTTACCGACCCCGCGAGTGCCGGAAAACAGATAGGCATGATGCAGGCGGTTGCCTTTGAGCGCATTCACCAGTGCCGTGACCACATGTTCCTGGCCGACGATGTCGGCAAACGTCTGCGGACGCCATTTTCGCGCTAGTACTTGATGAGACATTGATTAATTTTTGTTTTGGCGGCAACCTGTGCCAGTAGGAACTCAGCACTCGAATCGACTGTTACCGTTGCTCCCTTCCGGGCCTGGCGGGGTTCACAATTTATCGCTGCAAAGGAACCGACACAGATCACCAATACACTTTACGTCATAATAGCATTTCAGGGCTTAAAAGCCGTGTTTAAACACGTATAAATATCTGCCTGAAGTGTTTATATTTATTAAAGAAAGGGCAACATACGTGGATTAGAAATGAAGTCAAGACTCAAATGAGCTGTCATAATTATTTATATTAATATCAATTAGATATAGGGTTTTATTAAACCATTTTATCACAGTATAATTTAAACCAAATAAAACCATGCCATCCATCACTGCATACTATTTATTCAAATTGACATGATCAATCGACGAGAATTTCTACAACTGATGGCCATTGCCTCGGCAAGCGGACTTTTACCCCGTACCAGTCTGGCCCAAAAACAGGATATCTATGACATTGGAAGCTTTGGGAACACGCGTTTACTGCATTTCACAGACTGTCACGCACAGTTAAACCCTGTCTACTTCCGTGAACCTCACGTCAATATTGGTTTGGCAGATTCCTTTGGCCGCCCTCCACACCTGGTCGGTGAAGCATTACTCAGGCACTTCTCACTGACAGGCAATGCAAGACTTTCACATGCTTACACATACCTGAATTACGAATCATCTGTACAAAAATTCGGCAAGGTCGGTGGCTTTGCCCATTTAGCCAGCCTGGTGAAAAAATTACGCGCAGCCGTTGCAGACAACCAGTCCCTGTTACTGGACGGTGGCGACACGTGGCAAGGTTCTGGCACAGCACTTAAAACCAACGGGATGGATATGGTCGGCGCCTGTAATCTGCTGGGTGTGGATATCATGACAGGACACTGGGAATTCACCTATCAGGATCAGCAGGTATTACAGAACATTGGCGCATTTAATGGCGACTTTATTGCACAAAACATAAACGCTACCGAAGAAGCCCTGTTTGATGGCACTGAAGTTTTTGATGAAGACAGCGGGCATGTCTTTCCGCCTTACACGATAAAGCAGCTTGCCCATAGCCGTATCGCTGTCATCGGCCAGGCATTTCCCTACACCCCGGTCGCCAACCCCAAGCGTTTTATTCCTGACTGGACATTTGGCATAAACGATGGCGAATTACAGACACTCGTAAACAGCATTCGCAATCAACATAAACCAGATGCGGTGGTATTACTGTCACATAACGGTGCCGACGTTGACATCAAAATGGCAGGCGCCTTAACCGGCATTGATGTCATTTTAGGCGGCCATACTCATGACGGCATTCCAGAAGCACTGGAAATCAAAAACGCTGAAGGAATAACACTTGTGACCAATGCCGGGTCTAACGGCAAGTTTTTAGCTGTCATGGATCTGGATATCAGACAGGGCAAAGTGCGTGGCTATGAGTACAAATTACTACCCGTATTCTCCAACCTGATAAGCCCTGATAAAGAAATGCAGGCGTATATCGATAAAGTTCGCGCACCTCATACTGACTGGCTTTCAGAAGAGTTAGGCACCACTGACACAACTTTGTATCGTCGAGGCAACTTCAATGGCACTTTTGATCAGTTAATTTGCGACGCATTGCGCCAGCAGAATGATGCACAGATATCTTTATCTCCGGGTTTCCGTTGGGGCACCACTCTGCCGGAAAACAGTGCCATCACCATGGAACATGTGCTCGATCAGACCTGCATGACGTATCCGGAAACTTATCGCAGAGAAATGACCGGAAAAAGTATCAAACTGATACTGGAAGATGTCTGCGACAATTTATTTAACCCCAACCCTTACTATCAACAGGGCGGTGACATGGTACGTTTAGGTGGAATGGATTACACATGCAAACCAGACGAGACCATCGGCAATCGTATCAGCAACATGACGCTGGACGATGGCACTGCGATCGATGACAACAAACATTATGTCGTCGCTGGCTGGGCAACGGTTAATGACAAGGCTCCGGGCCCACCTGTGTGGGAGCAGGTTGCTGATTATATTAGGGAGCAGGATACTGTAAAAATAGACAAACTGAATTCACCAAAACTGATTGGCGTCAATAACAACCCTGGTATTGGCAACCCTTAAGTTTTATATGGTCTGGAGATTCACCAGCCAGGCAATAACAAATATTTGTGGCACGGTAATTAATGGCAAAAACAGGGCTATTTTCCAGGAGCGTGTAGACTCTTTCAACACCATTACTTCAGTGTAGTCAGTAGATACGCCTGCCATCAAAAAAGCAAAACTGTTTCCTGGCGAATTAGCACGTGTAAGTAAATCTGCGGCAATTGGTGCAGACCCTTCCGAACATACTTCAATAATCGTGGCAGCCACCAGAGTAAACAGCAGACCGACCACTGTTGGACCAAAGTATTGCTGAAATATAGACACATCGACAAAAGCACGAATCAGGCTTGCGAGTAATACACCAAACAGAATCCAGCGCACCACCATGCGTGAATCGAGCACGCCACTTTTAATCATCCCCAGAACTGTGTCACCGTTAAATGTCGCGGCACTAAGTTGAGTTTTAGCTTCAGACCAGAAGTTAAATTCAGAAGGCAGCTCAATTGTATGTGGATTCGCGGGAAGCACACCACGTTTCTGTAACAGATCGAACAGCCAGCCAGAGAATAACGCAATCAACATGGACGCGAATATAAAAAATAATGTCCACTTAAGACCAATCAGCGCAAACAGAATAATTGTCAGCGAAAAAGAATTCCACGGACTTGCAATCAGGAATGCCATCACCTGGCCAACGCTGGCACCACGTTCATATAACTTTGCACCAACCATTAAAATTCCATGACTGCACAGGTCAAGTAGCACTCCACCAATAGTGGCGCGAATGATGCCTCTGAATCCTGTACCTGTGCCTAGCAGTGAAATAACAAATTCACGCGGCACTCTGGACAACAACGCAAGCATAATAATGCCCAGTAGTATGCCCCACCATACAATGTTCAACAGAGAGTATACTGACTCTCCCATGACTGCCAGCCACGGCATACCTTGAACAATTCCGGAGAACTGCCAGTGCAGCACATAAAAAATGACTGAGAAAAACAGGGAACCCCACAGCAGATAATCCACTGAACTCTCAGGTTCGTGGCAGCTTGTTTCCTGCTTGGGGGTATTACAACAGCTCGACATTGGCTTCCGATTTAATGGTATTGGTTGACTGGCGTCCAGTACAAAAACTTAATCATTGCATATATGCTCTCTATACTACAGTGAATAACCCGGTAATTCTCTCAATCACAACACTATATAAAATCATTTAAATGGTTAAAGCATCCACGCAGTCACCTTTAGTGTACTGGTTCAGGCAAGACCTTAGAATCAGTGATAATGCTACATTGACCGCTGCCGCGAAAACCGGCAGGCCCGTCATATGTGTGTATATACTGGATGAAAATAAAAACAACCACTGGCACTTCGGTGCAGCCAGTTTATGGTGGTTACATCACAGCCTCAATCAATTATCCAGTGCGTTAAAAGATTTAGACATTAAATTGATTTTACGTAAAGGCTCAGTCATTGAAGAGCTAAAAAACATCTTCCATGCATCTGGCGCAGATGCTTTATACTTCACCAGACACTACGAACCATATAGTGATGAATTAGAAAACCAGATCACACAGCACTTTTCAGACAAAATAGATGTAAAACGGTTCAAAGGTTATTTGCTGTATGAACCAGAGGAAATTCGCTCAGGCAAGAATGAACCCTATAAAGTTTTCACACCGTTTTATCGAGCTTGCATGAATACTTTCACTCCCGGCTCTCCTCTTCCAGCACCCAAAAAACTCGTTGCATACAGGAAAAAGTTAGCAAGTGACCGCTTAAGCGCATGGAATTTACTCCCCAAAAAGCCTGATTGGGCCAAAGGCTTTAATGATTACTGGACACCCGGAGAAACAGGCGCCCATGAAAACCTGAAGGATTTTATTCAACACACAGGCGGCAAATACTCTGTACTAAGAAACCGGCCAGATGTCGCTGGGACTTCCAGACTTTCTCCACATTTGCATTTTGGGGAAATCAGCCCCAGACAGGTCTGGACAAAAATTAAAAATTCACAAAAGACGCCTGATAACAGCAGTGATGCTTATTTGCGCCAGTTAATCTGGCGAGACTTTGCGTATCACCTATTGGTTCACTGGCCTGACTTTCCAACCAAGCCCTTTAAAAAACAATTCAGCAAGTTCCCGTGGAAAAATGACACCAGTGCATTACGTGCGTGGCAACAGGGTAAAACAGGTTACCCTATTGTCGATGCCGGCATGCGCGAACTATGGAAAACAGGCTGGATGCATAATCGTGTTCGTATGATTGTGGCTTCTTTTTTAATAAAAGATCTTTTAATTCCGTGGCAACGTGGAGAAGAGTGGTTCTGGAATACACTGGTCGATGCAGACCTTGCGAATAATGCCGCAGGATGGCAATGGGTTGCAGGCAGCGGTGCAGATGCATCACCCTACTTCCGCGTGTTTAATCCTGTATTACAGGGGGAAAAATTTGACCCTTCCGGAGATTATGTCCGTGAGTGGGTACCGGAATTAAAGCACATGCCAAAAAAATATATTCACAGCCCATGGCTAGCTCCAAAGGATGTACTAACTGCGGCTAACGTAACATTAGACAAACACTACCCTGCCCCGATTGTAGATCATGGCATGGCAAGGGATCGCGCATTGGCCGCGTACAAGAAAATAAGAAATCGCCAAAAATAACCAGTTATTCTGAAACAGCAAATTTTTCCAGTCTAACCAGCCGCATAAGTTCTTTAAAATTATCAACAACCACATCGGGTCGATGCGGATGAGTAACTGTTCCTGGAAATATTTTATCCAGCCACTCCTGATCCCACCCTGCACCATTATAATATATTCCGGTGACTCCCGCTTCCTTCGCTGCAATAATGTCAGTTGTACTATCTCCAACATACCAGCAGCTCAGGTCTGGCTCTGCACCCAGTTCATCTAATGCCTGAAGAATCTGGTCAGGCGCCGGCTTTCTTTTTTGTACATCATCACCGCACACGATCGTGTGAAAAAAATGTTCCCAGCCAGTTTCGTTAACCACTGATACTTCATGCATCATAAATTCACGATTACGGTTAGTCAGCGCACCCACTTTTAAATTCAGTTCATGTAAATCTTCAAGCATTTTTTCAACGCCTTCTTCAAATGGGCGTACATCTCCATAATAGTTTCGATACGCATTATCAAAGGCTTCGTGTACAAGTTTCTTGGCTTCTTCATCATTGCCAAATAGCACCTGGAAAATATCTGTTCTGGAAACATTACGTGCAGCCTTTAGTTTCGGATGCAGTTGTTTATATTCACGGACATATTTAACCAGCTTGGCATCTTCCAGTGTTTTGCTATCTTCTGTTTTTACCATTCGATCGATCACATTCAGCTCATGTAGTTTAGGCAAAACATCATCAATAGCGTGGTACATCGCATCATGTGTATCAACCAGTGTTGCGTGCCAGTCAAACAACATGATTTTGGGTGCCGCATAAGGCATTTCTACAATACTCATTGTTCACACCATCCTGAAAAAGATTCTCTTTGATAACAAGTTTAATCGACAATTAAATTATCGCGATTAGCACTCATAAATTGTAAAAAACTGTCACTCAATGTATTCATGTGAATTGATTCACTCATCAGTATCAACATTCTAATACAATCACTTTCATTAAAATTTTCCATCTTATAAAAATAATAATGAGCTATTTCCTGATGATTTCCAGACAAGCTCATTACGAGACACTACAATGACCGACGACCCGAATGACACACTCACCACGATTGAGGCGAAAGTACTCTGCCTAAGATATGGCATTAAAAATATCGATGCCAGCAATAGTGTAAAAAAACTGCGAAAATTTCAGGTTAAGGATCACAAGCCAAACAGCAGCAGAACTGATATCGCAAGAGAACTGGGCTTTGATAAAGATACTGTCAGACATTCAGAACGAAGTGCCCTGAAAAAGCTAAACATCACCAAATAGTTATCTACCATACGGCCTTATACTAGTGCAGATTATCCATTTATTCAGATATTTACCTCAATAATTGATGGGAATTAGCTATAGTCACGATTACATTTATCAACCCTGACTATAGCCGCATACTGTAAGTAATCTGCCATGTCTAACCAACGCAAGAACAATGCACAGCTCGCTGTGGTCGGTATTCCCTGGTACTCGGAACGAGCCTGGAAAAAGATGAAAGCACTGGCTGATGATCAGGAGAATTTCCATGCTTCCTACCAGGTGTGGCTTGCACATGCAGACAAAAGTGTTGTTATTTTAACCAACCGTAATAAACCTTTTGAAAGACTGAATATTGACCCGGTCAGTTACTCCTGGTGGTGTGAGAATCAGTCCATCAGACGTGACAAGGAATCACGCAGAAAGTATATTAATTATTTGCTGGAAAACAAAATAAACCCGGCGTAACCTGCTCACGCTGACCTTTCCTGCCTGTATGAGTGATAACCATCACACATAATAATGTCTCGCCCTGCACATTTTTTGATATACAACGGCTTAAAATATTGAGTCATGTGCTAACATTCTGACGTATAATTCAACTTAACTTTTTTCTATTTCCAAAGAATATCCATGACTTATTGTGTCGCAATAAAAGTTAATTCCGGGATTGTATTTTGCTCTGATTCACTCACTAGTGCTGGCGTTGATCACGTAAGCTCCTATAGCAAAATGCACAGCTTTAACGTGCCGGATGATCGCCATATTACAATATTATCGGCAGGCAATCTGGCGACAACGCAAGCTGTTCTGGCACAAGTGGAAGCAGACATAAAGAATGCTGCCAAAGTCAACCTTCATAATGTCACCTCATTGAGAGATGCTGCCGGTTATGTAGGAGAATTGAGTAACAAGGAACAGAAAAAACACAATGATGATGAAGCCAAGTACGAGTCTACTTTTATCATCGGCGGGCAGATTGGCCATAATAGTCCGCACCAGATTTTACTTATCTACCCACAGGGTAATTATATTTCGACTTCACAGGACACACCCTTCCTGCAAATAGGGGAAAGCAAGTATGGAAAACCTATATTAGACAGGGTACTCACACCACAAACCTCCCTGTCCACAGCCACTTCAGCCGCACTCGTTTCCATGGATTCAACCATGAAAAGTAACCTGACTGTTGGACCACCTATTGAAATAAATATTTTTAAAGCTAACTCATTAACAACACCGTTGTATAACAAGTTTGAGCAAGACAGCGAATACCTGCGTAAACTGAAAAACAGCTGGGACCAGGGCATTATGGAGGCATTCAACAAATTACCTCCGATTGAGTGGGCTAACCAGTGGGATCAATCACCTGATGAACAAAATTCAATTTCCTGATTACTTCATCACTTAGCACGAACGGATAGGTATCATTCAGACCCATACTACGATTCAGTTCATTCATTATTACAATCAGGCTTGACCAGTCTGCAACTGATTCATCCAGCGAGTTATCACTTATGTCTTCTATAATATTCTGGCAGCGTGCAGTTTCCAGCGTGTCATGCATATGCAGGTAGTGAGCCCAGCATTCAGCCCAGTCTTCAAGAGGATGTGCCTGAGCATATCGACTGATAAAATCATTTTGCCACTGCTGATATTGTTTATGCGAATAATAATTATCTAATGACTGCTTGTAATCGACACTCTCATCACCAAATAGCATTCTAAATCCATCAAGCAACTGGCTGTTTGCAAGTAAGACGTCAAAATAATAATGACCACTCTCATGTCGCAGGTGACCAAGAGGCGTTCTGTAATTCTCTCCTGTCGTGACTTTGACCTGTTCTCGTGACACATCATCAGCTTCGTCAAGATTAACAGTAATCAGGCCATGATTATGCCCGGTATAAACAAATTCATTTGGAACATCAGGATTTCTTCTTTGATCTTCCAGAAATGCAAATCTCAGTCTGCATTCCTGCTGATTAACCATTGATTCAAGAGGAAGATTCAGAGACAGTAAAGTTCGGATGAGTCTTCTTTTGGCAAGTTCAAGTTTCTTCCAGTATTGAATATTTTCCGGATTATCCAGATTTGGAATCGTCTGATTTAAACGACAGGCCACACACCATTCAGAAGGACTGTCATGTATCACACAAACATTACACACACCGAACTGTTCGTAGTTTTTACATAACTTATACTGTTTCTTGTCACGACTTTGATAAACACCAACTTCGGGTTGAGTTAATGCTCGCATGGTATCTTTTTCAAAATCATACGCCAGTATCGATCCACATGCATAGCACTGGGTATTCTCAAAAAATACTGTTTGCCCGCAAGAGCATGAAAACTTTTTCAATTTGTCTGCCTTAGTTCAAAAACCACTTGGCTTCAATTTTATTATTGATATTCGCCAAATCAATCTGTAGATCATCGACAAATTCATTGAGTCCTGACTCTACTAGGCTGACAGCATTTTGCGACTTGATTTTACGATCAATAACTTCTATCGATTTAGCCAGTTTATTCCCGCTTGGCAATTTAGACAGACATTCTTTAATTTGAGTCAGGCAGTGCATGATTGCTCTTGGAAATTCAATATCCGTTAATAAATAGTTAACCACATCAGACGCTGTGACTTTACTTTGCATATGCTGCCTGTACATCTGATAGGCACTCAATGAAATCAGGATATTCATCCATAATATTGGTTCATACTGAATCACTGCATCGGACTCATCTTTATCTTCTATTAGATGCGGTAACAGATTATTACAGCCCATATCTATTATTCTTGTAGTCATGTCTGCCCGCTCCAGATTTCGTCCAATTCTTATGAAATCGTAGGCTGCATTATTACTCATCGTGCTGGACAACATACCGTTTAGTTGTTGTGATATGGCAATAACTTCCTGTAGAAAGTGATAACGGTTTTTTCTGCTCAGGCCATCAGCAATGCCGCTTCTGGTTAACATGCATAAATTATTAATACTTTCCCAGGCATCGGTGGGCAGTATTTCACGTGTAGTACGGGCATTCTCCCGAAGCATGACTAAAGTAGATATTAACGAGGAATTATTCGTCTCATCAGCTATCAGGTATTTCATGACGCTGCGTTCATCGTAGACTGAATGTCTGTCAGAGTACTCAGATTCGCTACCCAGAATTTCAACCAGTGTCTTCCAGCCTATTCGTGTCCCTGCAGGAAGATCAAATAATAAATTTGAATTGACATTAATTATTCTGGCAATATTTTCTGCGCGTTCCATATAACGCCCAATCCAATATACTCTTTGTGCAACTCTAGATAGCATCAGGCGCGCCTTATTTCACAATCCATGTATCTTTACTCCCGCCACCCTGAGATGAATTTACTACGTAGGAACCTTTATTCATCGCCACTCTTGTCAATCCACCTGCTGTGACATAGCTGTTTTTTCCCTGCAGGACAAAAGGACGTAAATCAATGTGTCTGGGAGAGACACCATCGGGTGTGATCACAGGACAGGTCGACAGTGAAATCAGTGGTTGTGCCATGTAATTTCGTGCATCAGCTTTAATCAGCTTTATGAATTTCTGTTTTTCCTTTTTGCTTGCCTGAGGTCCAATTAACATACCATAGCCACCGGATTCATTGGCAGGCTTTATCACCAGTTCGTCTATGTGATTTATAACATAATCTCTTTGCTGTTTGTCACCACATAAATAGCTGGGCACATTAGGTAATATTGGTTTTTCATTTAAGTAGTATTCAATCATCGCTGGAACGTATGTATAAACAACTTTATCATCAGCGACGCCAGCGCCAGGCGCGTTAGCTAGTGCAACATTACCTTTCTTCCATGCGCGCATCAGACCCGGCACACCAAGCACTGAATCCGGATTAAAGATCTCGGGATCCAGAAACAGGTCATCCACTCTTCGGTAAATAACATCAACTTTTTTGAGTCCAGCGATTGTTTTCATATAGACAAAATCCCGCTCAACGATGAGATCATTCCCTTCGACCAATTCAACACCCATTTGCTGAGCCAGGTACGCATGCTCAAAATAGGCAGAGTTATAAATTCCGGGAGTAAGTATGGCTATTTCAGGAACATCAGAGTCCTGAACTGTTAAAGACGTTAAAGTATCAAACAGATGACTGGTATATGCACGTAATGGCTGCACGCCATAACGATCAAACAACTCAGGAAGCACGCGCTTTGTGACTTTACGATTTTCCAGCATATAGGATACGCCAGACGGCACTCTTAAATTATCTTCAAGGACCAGAAATTTCCCTTTGTGGTCACGAACAAGATCAGTCCCACAGATATGCGCCCACACACCATGCAGTGGTTTGATCCCTTCGCATTCTTTTCGATAATTGACGGAATTTTTGATTAGTTCTTCAGGAAAGATACCATCATGGATGATGCTTTTGTCATTATAAACATCATTAATAAAATGATTTAATGCTGTTAACCGTTGTATTAACCCAGCTTCAACAACTTTCCATTCTTCAGCGGCAATAACGCGCGGAATAATATCCAGTGGCCACTGTCTGTCAATATTGCCGGAATCGCTATATACAGTAAAACTGATACCAAGCGTTTTAATCATTGAATCCGCAATATTAATACGCTCTTTAATATCTTCATCAGTTAATGAACGTAAAAAGCTGACCAACTTACTTGAAGATCGACGAGAATATCCAGGAGAACTAATTATCTCATCATAGCTGTCATTTACAGGATAGTCCTTCCAGTCAATATTCATTTGAACATATCTATATATTGGTTAAACCAACACAGCACCAACCATGTTGAGCATTGTTAAGATAGTCTACTAAATACACTAAATGTCAAGTACATGTTATCCACTTGCCGATTTATAAATAATTTAGCACCATTTCAGGTCATGTTATGAAATGCTATTGTATCGCAAGTGATATTTAGTCGCTAACCAGCTTGCTTGACTCTGCTTATCATGCAAATCAAACACTGGTCGAGGACTTACATAAATACAAAACTGCTACTCTGTATCATGGCTCAGGCAAAAGCTCGTCTAGCGTAATATATAGAACAGTTCTGCGCAGATTCAGTTATTGATTCAAATCTTCCAGTACAGCAATGATCTCTTCAGGTGTTGCCCTGTTCTTGTAGTCTGCATCAAGAAACGCGTATTCGACGACACCATTTCTTCCTATCACATAGGTTACCGCCAGAGGCAGTCGATTCTCATTATCTCCATTATGCTCATTTAATTTAGATGATAAGTCGTAATGGTCAACAACATAATCAGGCACGGTGTATGCCAGCTTATAAAGATCCGCTACTTTATTACCTGTATCACTGAGTAACTGAAACTCAAGCAGATGTCGTTCTTTAGTCGTCAACGTTTTATCAGGCAGTTCTGGTGAAATAGCAATCACCTGTCCACCCGCCTGATGAATTTCTGCCAGTTTGGACTGAATGTGCTGAAGTTGCAGGTTACAGTACGGACACCAGCCACCACGATACCAGACAAGTACCACTGGCCCATTTTCAAGCTGATCATAAAGACTGATATATTTACCCACAGCATTTATCAGATTAAATTCAGGTGCCTGATCACCAACATTAATGGCTTTATCCAGAACCCCTGATTCTCTGACCTCTTCAACACCTTTATTAAAATCTTTCTGTACATCTTCAGGTGCTGTTTCGATATATTCTTTGACAAATCTATCAAGGTCTTCAGACAAACTGCTGTCTGCATAGCCCAGACCAGACATACACAGCATTAGTAATACTGCTATTAATTTGACCATTGATTTTCTACCCATAATTTAAGTAAGTGAATATATGCTGCGCTACTATATGTTCACCTACTTAACGTGGTTTGTCTACAAAGCGTGAATACACAACCGGCAAACATACTTCAACAATGAAGGTTAATAATTACAAATGCGTAAACTGCTTACCGTTTACTGTCGCGCAGACATTCTATTCCAGGCATTCAGCGCCGCAATTTTATAGGCTTCAGCCAACGTTGGATAATTAAACGTTGTTTCTATAAAGTAATCGATTCCCTGTTCCAGGGTAAAGATTGCCTGTCCAATATGAATCAGCTCTGTCGCACCTTCACCGATAATATGTACTCCCAGCAGTTTTCCATCCTCAATTGAAAAAATCATTTTGAGCATGCCATCTGTACGACCACTTATTAAACCTCGGGATGTTTCACCAAATCGCGCCAAACCGATCTCGTAAGCAACACCCTTGGCTTTGACTTCCTGCTCTGTCAATCCAACCATACTCACTTCTGGTACCGAGTAGATACCATAAGGAAAGTTTTTTGGCTTGTTGTCCACCCTGACATTAAACGCATGGCAAGTGGCATGTCTGCCCTGTTCCATTGACGTCGCAGCCAGCGCCGGAAAACCGATGATATCTCCTGCAGCATAAATATTGGGCACATCAGTCTGATAATCACTGTTAACTTTTATTCGGCCACGCTTGTCTGCAACCAGACCTGAATTTTCCAGCTTTAAACTTTCAATTGAACCTGATCGTCCCGATGCAAACAACACAACATCTGTGACAACTGTACGTCCGCTGGCTAGCTTAGTAGTGACTTGCCCTTCATCATCAACTGTCATTTCTTCAACACTGTCGCCCAGGCAAAAGGTAGCACCTGAACTGCGCATCTGATGTTCCAGTTCATCAACAATTTCTTTATCAATAAATTCCAGGAACTTGTCTTTTACATCAATCACTGTAATTTGAGTATCCAGTGCTGCAAATATAGTGGCATATTCAATGCCAATCACGCCTGCGCCAATCACAGCCAGACTTCTTGGAATTTCTTTAATATTTAGAATTTCATCGCTGTCGACAACATTACAGCCATCAAAAGGAATGTGATCTGGCCTGAATGGATGAGTGCCTGTCGCGATGAGTATAAAATCAGCTGAATAGGCCTCAACATTTCCGCAGTTTGTCACCTCAACAGTATGATCATCAATAAACGAAGCGGTTCCCGGAATGACGTTAGCCCCGTTTCGGTAAAACTGGTTCTCCATCACCTGAACTTCGTGCTGGCGTGTCATATCCACGCGCTTAAATAAATCTTCTGCACAAAGATCTTCTTTCAATCGAAATGAATTACCATAGAAAGTGCGTTGCCGGAAACCGCTCAGATATAATGAAGTTTCACGCAGGGTTTTACTTGGAATAGTCCCTGTGTGAACTGAAACACCACCCACTTGCTCAGCACGCTCTATCACTGCCGCTTTTTTACCTAACTTCGCTGCCTGTACAACAGCACGTTTCCCTGCCGGCCCACTACCTATGACAAGCATGTCATAGTGATTTGTTACATCCATATTTCGACGCCTAATAATTTATTGTTGAGCTTCATTGCTATCATTACTGTAATGATTATTGAATTTTTTGTATTAAATAAGTATCGGAAGCATCAATCAATTCTTGAGCCTGCATTATAGCGATATGGTCAGTTTTCATCGATTAAATGAACCACTACTCTAGGATTTTCTGTTTCCAGGGCAATAAAAGTCACCTCAGGTATAAAAGACTATTTATCAACCAGTCCCATGTATCAATAGACTCCAAGTGACTTATATAAACGTATCAGACTTTCTGTCTGCGCGGCTTCTGCCGTAACAAGCTCACTGTCTGCCTGATTAGCCGTACGTTGCGAGTCGAGCACATCAAGGAAAGAAATTTCACCTTCGCCAAACAATTCTGCAGACAATTGCAGTGCCTTATCGGCATTTCTATATGCGTTATATAATGAAACCCGCCTGTTACTGATTTCTGAATAATCATTCATGGCGGTTTCAACTTCCTGAATCGCATTTAAAACTGCTTTTCTGTATGTCTGATAGGCTTGAGCCTCTACCGCTTTAGCAGCGTCAACCCTGCCTTCAATACGACCAAAATCAAGTAATGCAAATGCACCTCCAATGAACACATTCCAGATAGTTGTAGAGTTCAGCGCTGCACTGTCAGTCACGCCATAAAAAGCGCCCAGATTAAAAGCCGGAAAAATTGAAGCCTGCTCAGCCTGTGTTAGTGCAATATTTGACTGTAACTGGGAAAAAGCAGCCCTGATATCCGGGCGAATGAAAAGTACATTGGCAGGACTCAACAAAACCGGTTTAACATCAGCCGCTGGAATATTTTCCTTAGTTAACAATATATTTTCCAGCCTTTCTGGAAGAATTCCGGTAAGGGTTATTAACTGTAATTTTGCGTTGGTCGCCAAACGTCTGAATTCAGGTATTGACGCTTTTGTTGTGTTAACAAGATTTTCTGACCTTTCCACATCCAGTTGAGGGACTTCACCGACTGAAAACTGATTACGGATAAGTTCTAATGTATCCAACTGTATTTTTAGATTCTTTTCCGCAATTGTAATTTGTTGCTGAAACTCACGTACACGGGTGTAGGTTCGGCTCACTTCGCCGATCAACGTCAGCGTTATATCCCTGTAATTATATTCTGCAGCATCTGTTGCATAATTTGATGCATCCACCCGCTGACGGTTTTCGCCAAAAATATCCAACTCAAACGACGCATCAAACCCTGCATCGTAAAAGCTATCAGCATTATTAATACCAGTATCTTCTCGTCCTGTTGACGCAGAAACATCGACCTGAGGGAAAAGGAAAGATCGTTGAGTTCTTTGCAGTCCCCTGGACTCACTTATTCGTGCTTTTGCTATATCGCGATCCGGATTATTGTCCAGAGCAATATTAATCAGCTTATCAAGAACAGGATCATCGAATCTTTTCCACCACGACTGTAATGTACTGACATCTGTTTCTACTACAGCCTGGTTTTCTTTATTTGTGATCCAGTCAACGGGCTGATCGGGCTGTTCAATGTCAGGACTTGTTGCCAGACAACCCTGAAGTAACAACACTAAAGACAACGCATGTACTTTATTCATGAGACACCTTCCGAAGAGGCTTTATCCTCATTACCGGTAAAAAATATCTCAAGCTTTCTGAGCAACACATAAAATATGGGAGTCCATATTAAGCCAAAAATGGTCACGCCTATCATGCCTGAAAAAACGGCTATTCCTATGGCTTGTCTCATTTCTGCTCCTGCACCACTTGCAAAAGCCAACGGCATTACACCCATAATGAAAGCTAGTGAAGTCATTAATATTGGGCGCAGGCGAAGTTTTGAAGCATGTATGGTTGCTTCAATCAGTCCTTTCCCCTGTTTTTCAAGATCATGTGCAAACTCGACAATCAATATTGCATTTTTACTGGCAAGTCCCGCCAGAACAAACAAACTTATTTGAGTGAAAATATTATTGTCTCCACCGCTAATATAAATTCCGATCAGCGAGGACAAAATTGCCATGGGTACAATTAATATGACAGCGACAGGCAGAACCAGACTTTCGTATTGTGCAGCCAACACTAAAAAAACCAGCAGTATGCACAGCGGAAATATATAGACGGCTGTGTTTCCTGCTAACACCTGTTGATAGGTCAACTCTGTCCACTCAAATTCCATCCCAGGTGGAAGTGTTTCTTCCAGGATTTTGGTGATAGCAGCCTTTGCTTCTCCACTGGAATATCCTGCAGCAGCATTGCCACTTAAATCTGCACTACGATAAGCGTTATAACGTACGACAGTGTCTGGACCAAATGTTTCACTGAGTTCAACAACCGAACCCAATGGCACCATATCTCCATCAAAGTTTTTGGTTTTCAGCCTGAGGATATCTTCAGGTGCGTCACGATAGTCTATGTCAGCCTGGGCAATGACCTGATAGGTTCTTCCAAACTGATTGAAATCGTTAATGTATAAAGAACCCAGATAAATCTGCATAGTACTAAACACTTCATCAACAGGTATGCCCAGCTGATAGGCTTTGGTGCGATCAACATCAGCAAATATCTGTGGCACATTGACGTTATAACTGGAGAATACGCCTGTCAGCTGAGGGTCCTGTTGTGCTTTCTCGATCACACTCTGGACCGTCTGATTTAACAACTCATGCCCCTGACCCAGTCTATCTTCTATCTGTAACTTAAACCCACCCGTATTACCTAACCCCCTGACAGGAGGTGCCGGGAAAATTGCTATAAATGCATCATTAATCTGGCTGTATTTCTTTTGCAACTCATCGGCAATTGCAAACCCGTTTAGATGTGGCGCTTTTCTGTTTTCAAACTCATCCAGAGTCACAAATACAATGCCGGCACTGGAAGAATTAATAAATCCGTTAATGGATAAACCCGGGAATGCAACTGCGCCCGTTACTCCTTCCTGCTGAAGTGCCAGTTCTGACATGGCACGAATAACCTCTTCAGTTCTTTCAAGAGTTGCACCTGAAGGTAGTTGCGCAAAACTGATCAGATATTGTTTATCCTGCGCAGGCACAAACCCTGGTGGAATCTGTTTAAACAATACCCCGGTACTCATGGCCAGAATCACAAACACAAGTGACATCACCATTTTTCTGCCCAGGGACCAGCCAACACCACAGGTATAAAAATTCTGTCCGCGCTCAAATGATTTGTTAAACAGTTTAAAAAACCATCCGAACATGGAATCAATCAATCTAGTCAACCAGTCCCTGCTACTATCCCGTGGTTTTAGCAGCAATGCTGACATCGCAGGCGTTAGTGTTAATGAATTAAAGGTGGAGATAATGGTTGCAATCGCAATCGTTAGTGCAAATTGCTGGTAAAACTGCCCTGTCAGTCCACTGATAAATGCTATTGGTACAAACACACCGGCCAATACAAGGGAAGTGGCAATAATTGGCCCTGTCACCTCTTTCATTGCCTGTATCGTGGCATCTCTAGGATTTTTGCCTTCACGTATATTACGTTCTACATTTTCAACCACTACAATTGCGTCATCAACGACAATACCGATGGCCAGAATCAGACCAAATAGAGACAGAACATTAATTGAAAATCCAAACATAAACATAAAAGCAAAGGTACCAATAATAGATACCGGCACCGCAAGTAGAGGTATGATCGAAGCCCGCCACGTCTGTAAAAATATTATGACGACCAACACAACCAGCGCTATCGCCTCCAGTAATGTATGAATAACTGCTTCTATAGAACCACTCACAAATACTGTTGGGTCGTACACAACAGAATAATCAACATCTTCCGGAAAATTCTGCTTTAGCTGCTTCATTGTATTGCGAACATCTCTGGAAATATTCAGAGCATTCGCACCAGGCGCTGCAAAAATAGGAATGGCAACAGCGGGCTTGTTGTTGAGTAATGAACGTAATGCATAAGACTGTGCATCCAGTTCTATTCGGGCAATATCTTTTAGCTGCGTTATCACTCCCTCAGAGTCACGTTTAACAACTATGCGCTCAAACTCTTCAGGACTTTCAAGACGGCCATGCGCACGTATTGGATACTGAAAATGAGATTTATTTGCATACGGAGGGCCGCCTATCTGTCCTGAGGCCACTTGTATATTCTGAGTGCGAATTGCTTCAATGACTTCGCTGGCGGTAAGCTCACGCTCAGCAATCCGTTCCGGGTTTAACCATATACGCATTGCGTAATCACCCGATCCGAATAACCGCACCTGTCCTACGCCAGCCACTCTGGAAAGCTGGTCTTTAACATTTAAATTGGCGTAATTACGCAGGTACAGCATATCGTAACGTTCGTTTGGCGAACGTAAATGCACTACCATTGTTAAGTCTGGAGAACTCTTGACAGTAGTCACACCAAGTTGCCGGGTTATATCAGGCAGCCTTGGCAAGGCTTGCGACACTCTGTTTTCTACCAGTTGCTGTGCAAAATCAGGATCTGTTCCTATTTCAAATGTTACAGTTAAACTTAATGCTCCATCGGTTGTGGCCAGCGAACTCATATACAACATGTTTTCAACACCATTAATCTGCTCTTCAAGTGGTGTTGCTACGGTCTCTGAAATCACTTCCGGATTCGCACCTGGAAACTGGGCACTCACTATCACTGACGGCGGAGACACTTCCGGGTACTCCGCAATTGGCAAGTTGGGTATTGCAATGATTCCTGCGACCAGCACAAGGATAGACAGAACACCCGCAAATATAGGGCGGTCAATAAAACTACCGGATATATTCATAATATAGAACGTTTATGATGATGAAGTTAATTTATCTGTATCGTTGAGATTTGTCTCCAGAGGCGCGTCAACCACTGTTGGTATCACTTCCATTCCAACCCTGATAAACATAATTCCATCGAGTATGACTTTATCTCCCTCTGCCAGACCAGAAATCACTTCCCGTTGTCCACGCATTGTGGCGCCGAGTTTAAGTTCGCGATAACCCACTTTATTGTCCTGGTCTACAATGTAGACAAATCTACGATCCTGGTCTGTCCCAACAGCTTTTTCATCAATAAATATTTTATTTAAAGTATTCGTGCTTCCTATTTCCACATGCGCAAACATACCTGGTAAAAGTACACCGTCTTTATTCTCAAACAAGGCACGTGCTCGAATAGTTCCAGAAGTTGCATCTAAACGATTATCAAACGTATAGATACTTCCTTCATAAATATTTTCATCTTTATTTAATTTAAGCCTGACGGGAATTTTATTCTCAGCAGCTTTATTCCTTGCATTGCTACGAATGTACTGAATATAAAATTGTTCATCCATTTCAAAATCAGCGTAAATGGAACCATCAGAAATAATCGTCGTTAAAATTGGACTATTGGCTCCGTTCTCAACCACGTTGCCCTGAGTGATTTCTATTCTTCCCAGACGTCCGCTAATGGGCGCTTTCACATAGGCTCGATCCAGATTTATTTTTGCTCGTTCCAGTTTCGCTTTTGAAGACAGAATTGATGCTTTGCTCATCGCAACGGCGCTTTTTCTTTCATCGTAAATGCGTTTCGATATCGCATTTGTTTTGATCAGTGTTTGTGCACGCATATATTGCTGAATTGCAAATTCACTATCTGCTTTGGAGGTTTCAAGGTCTGCCCTGGCCTGATTAACCTCGGCTAAATAAGGAGCGGGATCAATAACAAATATCACATCTCCTTCATTTACATTCTGCCCGTCTTCAAAGTTGACTTTAATTATTGTTCCTGACACTTGAGGTCTAAGTTCGACATAATCAACGGCAGCTAACCGTGCTGAAAAGTTTTTCCAGATCTGGGTATCCTGTTTAATCACCACAGACACATTGACAGGCATAGCTTCGGGTTGTTGCTGTTGTTGATCTCCTGACTGTTCAGTGTCACTCGCAGTAATACTACTGACAGAAATCAGGCCGACCAGTAAAAATATCAGGAGAAAACCCCAGGCTAGTTTTGTTTTCAATTTCATTATATTTTCATCCTACTCTGACATGCTTATTTGTTTGTCTGCGTTAGTTGACTGGTCAGTCTAGTCATCATGCAAAATAAAACCGCTAATGCGGCTTATGAAGATCACCCGATGTTTATGCCGTGGCCATATCCACACCTAAAATTTTAAACAGACCATTTTTCAGACTGTCGTTTAACGGCTTTAAATCATTTTGTATCCTGGCCAACATCACCTGGCCAAGCAAATAGGAGTAAACCTCTTGTGCCTTTAAATGGATATCTGTATCTGCATCAATTATCCCATCATCGACCATTTCCCTTAAGGTTTTCTCGTAATACTTTGTTTTATATTTACCAATAGTGTTTTGTATTTTCTCTCTTATTAATTCTTCCTGCCCCGCCATTTCAGAACCTAGCGACGCAAATGGACAACCACACACATGTCCGTATTTTTCGGCTATGTCTTTCTGTCTTACAAGAATGACCTCTACTAATCTGTCAAATCGCTCAAGCGGTGTTCTTGATGCTGAAAAAATATCTTCAAACAAAGGTTTTGACTCAGTGTAGTATTGTTCCAGTGCAGCAACGGCGAGTTCCGCCTTGGAAGAGAAGAAATGATAAAAACTTCCTTTCTTTACATTAGCAGTCTTGCAGATTTCATCGACACTGACGGATCCATAGCTATTTCGCCAGATCAGCTCTATCACGGTGTCTATCAACCTTTCTTTAGTGCCCTTGGAATTTGCCAAAGTGTTCTTCCTGTTTATGGATATAATGATAATAACAAATTTGACTGACCAGTCAACTATTAATTCACAATCATTATTATGAATGGCAGATAAATAGCGCTTAAATCAACTGCATAATTTTATATTTTCTTATAATACAATTAGTTAGCGTCAGAACTAACATTTAACTACGTGGTTTGCATCACAGAACAATAATGTGCACCCATCAGCCCCGGGTGTGTTTCAGTGATTAAAAATCTGGGAGTATTTTGAAGTAACTGGATATGTTGGCTTTTGCTCTCAAAGCATTCATTAAATCGGCTATTGGTAATAAGACCAGAATAACGTTGTATAATGCCGCCAGCGATGTAGACACCATCAAACGAACGAAAGGTTAAGGTTAAATCTGCAGCCACCTGCCCCAGTATTTCAAAGAATACATCCAGACTTTTTGTACAGATGTAATCTTCTGATTTGTTTGCCGCTTCACAGATCTGTTGTGCACTAGCATAGTTTTGTTTAACGCCTTCCACCTCACATAACGATTGGTAAATATTGATAATCCCCGGCCCGGACAAAAGCATTTCATTTGAAATTTGATGATGCTTGTTTCTTAGGATATTGAATATGGCAATCTGTACCTCAGTGACCGGCGAAAAATTCGCATGCCCTCCTTCGGAAACGATGGCAAAAATGGTTTCTTCCCGCTTAATCAAAGAAGCGACACCCAGTCCACTGCCGGCCCCCAGAATCAGGTAGTTGAAATGATCATTTTGATTAACCATTGCCTGGCGTTGAGACAGGGATAAGAATTGTTCCTTTGTGAGTTGCGGGATTGAATACGCAATCGCCTCAAAGTCATTCAAAAATAATATTTTTTTGAGCTTATATCTGGCTTTCAGTTTATTGGCATCCAGTACCCAGTGATTATTGGTGACATTGACGACATCGTTAATCACGGGGCCGGCAATGGCTAAACAGACATGATCAAGGTTGATGATATTACGAGCTTCAAGGTAATCATTTATTGCATCTTCGGGGGTGGGATAGTCCGCACACTGAAGTACCTGTAAATGATCTGGACAAGAATGATTTACGGATAAGGCAAACCTTGCATTTGTAGCACCAATATCTGCTAGCAGAGTAATATTATCGTCCATTTCCTATGTCAACCCGTAACTGGCAGAAGATACGGCCAATATACTCATTTCACATTTTCCCAAATTAACTACTATTACCATCGATTTATATATTATTATTAGCCCGTGTAGCCTGTACGCTTTAGCATAATTATCATAAGTTTTTTAACGACGACCCACCATAGTGCAATCAGGGATGATTAAAACAGGTGATTTTACAAATTTTAGACGAACAGCCTATTCTCTCAGGACTTATATTCTGTAACATCCACCAGGGTGTAACACCAATATATCTGATTTAAGCTTCACCTACATCATGTTAATCCACTGGTAATAAAAATGACCATAAAAAGTTTCAAAGTTGAATTTCAGCCAACTATCCCCGCGAGATTATCTGGCTTAACCGAGCTCGCTAACGACTTGTATTATGGCTGGAACTCACAGGCCAGAAAGTTATTTCACCGTTTGGATAACACGCTTTGGGAAAAATGCAAACATAACCCGAAATTATTTATGCGTCATATCTCCCAGCGAAAACTAGACAGGGCGCTGCATGACGATAATTTTAAAGAAGAATATGCACGTGTTTTGTCGACATACAATGCCTATCGAAACCTTGGAATGCGTTCAGAGTTCAATGGCAGGTTAAATTCTGATAGTGATTTAATTGCATATTTATGTCTGGAGTTTGGATTTCATGAGAGTCTTCCAATCTACTCGGGTGGACTGGGAATTCTGGCTGGTGATTTATGTAAAGCAGCGAGTGATATGGCCATTCCTTTTGTTGCAGTAGGACTGCTTTACAGGCAAGGCTACTTTACACAGGAAGTAGATGGCCAGGGCAACCAGGTCGAACATCACATACCCACTGAGTTTAATAATTTGCCTATCGAACCTTGCCGCAATAACGATGGCCAGGAACTGAGAGTGAATATCGAATTGCCCGACAGTAACATCGTGTTGAAAATATGGCAGGCAACAGCAGGAAACATCAAGTTATATTTACTGGATAGTGATATACCGGAAAACACAGCTAAAAACCGTAAAATTACCTATCAGTTATATGGTGGGGGTAAAGAGATGCGCATACTCCAGGAGATTGTTTTAGGTCTTGGTGGTGTACGTGCACTGCGCGCATTAAATTTACATCCAACAATTTGGCATATTAATGAAGGTCACGCAGCATTCTCAATGCTTGAGCGTTGTCGGGAAAGTGTTAAACAGGGCATAAGTATCAATAGTGCTATTGAACTAAATGCAAGAAATGTTGTTTTTACAACCCACACTCCTGTACCTGCCGGCCATGATATTTTCTCAAAAGACATCATGGAAAAGTTCTTCAGCAAATTCATTCAGGAACTAAATATTGATTTCAATACTTTTATAAATTACGGCAGTCAGGCTGACAGTCATGACTTTAATATGACAACTCTCGCACTTCGGTTTTCCAGATATCACAATGGTGTAAGCAGGATTCACCATAAAATTGCATCAAAAATGGAATCTCATGTCTGGCCACAAATTTCAGATAGTGAGAATCCAATCGGCTATGTCACCAATGGCGCTCATATTTCTACATTTCTGGCAACCGAATGGAAAACATTGTTTGACATGCGTTTTGGCAACTGGCGCAGTCAAATGAATAATGAAAGGTTCTGGAATTGTATTGACGACATCCCATCTCATCGTTTCTGGAGTGTACGAAGAGAACTTAAATCTGCCCTTTTGGTTAACATCTATCAAAGACTGCTTAAGCAATATCGCCGAAACGGTTACAGCCAATCCTCAATTGACCGAATTACCAGACTTGTTCACCCACATGACTCCAATACATTAATTCTCGGATTTGCGCGAAGATTTGCGACGTATAAAAGAGCGCATCTTTTATTTTATGATTTAGAGAGATTTGAAAAATTAGTCAACAATCCGGACAAACCAGTCATTTTAATTTTTGCCGGGAAAGCACATCCGGACGACCAGCCAGGTAAAGAGTTGATTAAACACATCCACGAGCTATCCCAACGCCCGTCTTTACAGGGAAAATTATTATTTATAGAAGGTTATGACGTAAGCCTTGCCAGACGGCTGGTATCCGGCGTGGATATCTGGCTGAATAATCCTGAATACCCACTGGAAGCAAGTGGAACATCAGGAATGAAGGCTGGAATGAATGGCGCTGTCAATCTGAGTATTCTGGATGGCTGGTGGGATGAAGGCTATAACGGCAAAAATGGATGGGGGTTAATGCCACACTCATCCTGGGATGACATTGAGTATCGCAATCACAGAGAGTCATGTGACCTGCATGACATTATCGAGCATGAAGTTTTACCCTTATATTTCAATAAAAACGGTCAAGGGTATTCCGAAGACTGGGTAAATCTGGCAAAAGAATCAATGAAAACCATCATTCCAAACTTTAATTCGGAACGAATGCTGACAGATTATGTGAATAATTTTTATATTCCCGCAATACAAAAATCAACACTTCTAAGTTCTGATGAAAATAACATTACCGATTTAATTAGCTGGAAGGAAAAAATTAAATCCCGTTGGGCTGATGTCAAATTATCACTCAATCTGGAAGGACAGCTTACAGCTAAACAGGGTGAGTTATTTATTTTAGATGTTGATGCACACTTGGGCACACTTACTGATGAAGATGTGATTGTAGAGTGCATTATTAATGAACAAGACAGTCAAGACGTTACCAGTGATTGCCGTATTTTTCAGTTAACCGCCAATGGTGATCAACATGAAGGTCATCAGCGCTATAAACTGGAATGTAATGCCGATATTTCTGGCCAGCAGTACATTAGCTTACGCATTTACCCATATCATAATTTATTGTGCCACAAGTTTGAGATGGGTTATATGACCTGGCTTGAGTCGTAACTGATTACGCGCTTACAGGCTCGCCCTGAACTGATCAGCATCTGCGATGCTTTAGCGATTATCTCATTTGTGAATTGCGCTTCTTCGAGTTGCCACTGCCAATTCCCCTCAACCGTGCCGGGAGTGTTCATGCGATGCCCAGCACCCAGACTTAACAGGTCCTGCATCGGTATAACGGCGAGCCTGGCAACAGAATCAAAGGCCACCTGTATCAGCGCCCAGGGCATTTCCAGACTGGGCTCCCCCAAACATTGACCGACATAGCTTTTAACCTCAGGACTTAGCGTCTGATACCAGTTAACCGTCGTATCATTGTCATGCGTTGCAGTATAGACCACGCTATTCTCAGCATGATTAACAGGCAAATACGGGTTGTCGCTATCACCGCTAAAAGCAAATTGCAAAATCAGCATGCCTGGCATCGAGAACTGGTTACGCAGCGCTGTTACATCAGGTGTAATCGTTCCCAGATCCTCTGCGATTAACGCAAAATCCGGAAAGCTCTCAGTCAGTTTCTTTAGTAACGCCTCTCCTGGCGCGTCTACCCAGCGACCATTAATAGCATTGTCTTCACTGGCAGGAATTTCCCAGTATTGTACTAGCCCTCGAAAATGATCTATTCGAATACCATCATAAAGCATAGACTGGGTTTTCATCCGTTCCACCCACCAGCTAAAATCATCCTGTAATAATTTATCCCACTGGTAATGCGGATTCCCCCAGCGCTGACCATATTCAGAAAAATAATCCGGAGGCACGCCCGCAACAAAGTCGGCCATACCATGTTGATTGATGGCAAAATATTTTCTGTTAGCCCACACTTCGGCACTATCATGTGAGACAAATATTGGCATGTCGCCGATGATGAGGATGCCTTTATTATTCGCGTACGCTTTAAGTTCTAGCCATTGTCTAAAAAACACATACTGCTGGAAATAAATACTTTGAATTTCGTCTTTATTCTTGAATGCATATTCATTTAATGTGTTTTCATCGAAATCACGATAGCCAGCTGGCCAGTCAATCCAGCATCTGTTTTCAAATTTATCGCGCAGCGACATAAATAAGGCATAGTTAACAAGCCAGTAACTGTTTTCTTTTATAAATGCCTGAAATTTATTTTCTTCATCAGTATCTGCAACAGACTTAAAATGTTGATAAGCCTTATGAATACAGTGAATGCGTTGTTGGCATTCCAGACTGCCTTCTGTGGGCATGTCTTCAGATTTCAACCACCCCTGATGATGTAGCCACTGTAAATTTATTAGCTGAGGATTTCCGGCATGCGCCGATAATGATTGATAAGGACATAAATCTGCATGTGTGGGGCCTAATGGAAGTATCTGCCACACACTGAAACCGGCCTGGCTTAACTGATCAACAAATTCAAAAGCATGTTTACTGATATCTCCGTGTGTATTGGTAGCTGGTAAAGATGTTATATGAAGCAATACACCTGCTCGTCTTTGCGACATAAGCGTTGATTGCATCTTTAACTAGTCGCCACTTTTACGCATGGATCCACCCGCAGCTGGATCACCTCGTCCATATGTGAATGACACAGACAGGTATTCAGGCGGTTCAAGCTTCATAAGCTTATAAAGGTTACTTAAATTATGGCGAAACAATTTTTCAAAATCACTGACGGTTTCTGCCGAATTATAATCACCAAACCACCAAAACCAGTCAGAACCTTCACACTGAGCCAACTGTTTAGTCAATCTCTCAGTTTGCTGTTCATCCAGGGTGCCTGAGTTGACGACTCTGTCATATTCAGATTTTGCTTCGCACAACATTTCCCAGCCTCTATTCTTTTCTTCAGAGCCTATCCAGGTAGACAGAGTCCCATAAACCCAACTGCCTGCAACCAGGTCAGGGAGTTGCTGGGCAGGCAAATGACTTTTATCCAGATAAGCAGAGTATGTTGTCAATGCCAATTCATCATGATTCGACAATTGTTCATACAAGGCGTTGAGAAAATGAAACCCATTCTCAGGGTAATACTCCCACGCATTTTCTCCATCCAGAATAATAGACACTATAGAGTTATCACGTTTAGTGTCCTGATTAGAAAACTCCTCAAGCTTGCTCACAAGGTTTGCAACAGCATCATCCGCGTGCCAGGAAGAGTATTCAAACCCTATAAGATCTGACAACTGATCATTTCTAAAAAAACATGTCGTACTTTGCCCGGCAATCTGATTTGGCAAATGCTCATAATAGACGTTGTCAGCATTGATACTTTCAGCTTTGTTAACGCTATTCCAGAAAACACCCGCACCACTCGCATACCATTTAAAATCATATTCCTGTAATAACTGCGTTGACTCGGTGCTAACTGCGCCTTCTGAAGGCCAACAGCCTTTGGGATAAAAACCGAAATGCTGTTTAAATATTTCCAGCCCTTTCTCTATATGCCACCTTGCTCTTTGTTCCCCGCCAGGATAAGCCTCTACATTAGGCATCGGTGCTTCAGGCATCGCCTGTTTCGCACAATTCAAATCAAGTAACAAGGGATTGATTGGATGAGTGTAAGGTGAAACTGACAGCTCTATCTGACCGGATTCAGCGAGGTGCTTATATCTGGGTATCACTGAACTAACCAGCTCTGAAATAACGCCAATTAATAATCTGCGGTCTTCATGGCTAAACGTATGTTCTTTCAATAATAACTTTTTAACCCGCATGTCATTACGGCGCGTGTACTCAGCCAGCCAGTTCAGGTGATACCAGACAAGCAGATCATAGACATATTGATCACTCAGATAGTAAATAATATTAGGGTCTGCATTTAACTTTTCATTTAACTGAATAAGTCGCTCGTAAGCAGGATAGCGATGCACGACTCTCTCTTTATTGATCCGCACACAGGCATTGATTAGCTCTATACGCTGATCAATATCATTCGTTAACGTATCACCCGCCAGCGCAGATAATAAAGGATCTCTTATCGGGTCACCTGATTGCTGAAAATTAATTAGCTGCTTGGCGTAGTCGTCAATCTGTTCTAATAAAATCGGCGTAAAATTCACCACGACATGTGCTTTGGGATGTTCCTCAAGATGCATCGCCATATCTGCATAGTCTTTAATTGTATGCAGGTAAGTCCAGGGAAGCTTATAGGTACCTGATGACAGATCTCTGTAATCAGGTTGATGCATATGCCAGTACAGCACTACATTCAGTTTATTATCGGACATGGTGTATCTCTTGATTGAGCATCTCAGGTGTCACTAATATGCGTTTTTTAGGGCTGATGTGAAATTGATGGCTATCGATATCTTCCTCATAGCCAATTGATGTTCCATCTTTAATTGCACATGATTTATCGATGATGGCGTTCTTTATTCTGCAGTTCTTACCAATGCGTACATTTGGCAAAATAATACTGTTTTCTATCAGGCTGTTTTCCTGCACCCATACATTTGAAAACAGTAATGAACGTCTAATACTGGCACCTGAAATAATACAGCCACCAGACACCATGGAATCAACCGCCGTCCCACGGCAATCATCTTTATCAAAAATAAACTTTGCAGGAGGCAACTGCTCCTGGTAGGACCAGATGGGCCAGCTTTTATCATACAGATTCAGTTCAGGCGTTACTGAGATCAATTCCATATTAGCCTCATAATAAGCGTCTACTGTACCCACATCTCGCCAGTAAACCTGTTTATCCGCATTTTCACTTCTGAAAGAATACGCGTGCACGTTGTAGTTGCTCTTAACTACATGTGGAATTATGTCCTTGCCAAAATCATGGCTTGAATTTTCTTCATCAGCGTCGCGTATAAGCTGTTCCATAAGAAATTTTGTGTTAAAAATATAAATTCCCATGGACGCAAGCGCCATATCATCATTACCTGGAACCGGTGCGGGATTTTCCGGTTTTTCTCTAAATGAAATTATTCTGGCATCAGAATCTATTGCCATTACACCAAATTCGCTTGCCTCTTCGATGGGTACTTCAATACAGCCCACCGTGAGATCAGCCTGATTAGACAGATGATGTGCAAGCATACTTCCATAATCCATTTTATAGATATGATCACCTGCCAGTATAATTATGTAGTCAGGCTCAAATGTACGGATAATATCAAGATTCTGGTAAACCGCATCAGCAGTGCCCTGATACCAGGACGTTTCTATTCTTTGCTGTGCAGGCAGCAATTCGACAAATTCACCAAATTCACCACGAAAAAATGACCAGCCCTTTTGGATATGTCTAATTAACGAATGAGCTTTATATTGGGTGAGTACTGCAATCTGGCGAATGCCGGAATTTACACAGTTAGACAGGGGAAAATCGATGATTCTAAACTTCCCACCAAACGGTACTGCAGGCTTTGCGCGCCATTCTGTCAAATTTTTTAAACGTGACCCTCTTCCACCTGCTAAAATTAACGCCAGAGTGTTTCTAGTAAGTCGGCTGACATAACGCTTAGAATGATCATCTTCCATTTAATCACCTGCTCAATTGAATTAAAACAATGGCATCTAGAACTAAAGTATCGACTATCGCACTGGATGACAAGCTGAAAAGATTAATTAATGGCAAAGAATGTGATCCTTTTGCGGTTCTTGGCCGGCAAGTTAAAGGCACCAAAGACATTATTCGCATTTTTCTACCATTTTGCCAGTCAGTTACGATTGGTATTGATGGTCCTGCCATGTCACGCGTGGCAAATACAGATATATTTGAATACTCAGGTCCTCTGGATGATATTGCCCAGCACTACCAGCTTTGCTGGATTAATGAACAGGGACAAAGTTGTATTGAATATGACCCTTATACTTTCGAACCGCATATTTCCGATTTCGACTTGCAGTTATTCAGCCGCGGCGAACACTGGCATATTTATAGAATTCTAGGGTCGCACAATCAGGTCATTGATGGCATCGAAGGTGTGCGTTTTAGCGTATGGGCACCCAACGCACAGCGAGTCAGTGTAATTTCTGACCATAACCGGTGGGATGGTCGCAGACACCCTATGTGTCAGCTTGGTGGTAGTGGAGTCTGGACCATATTCACACCCGGGATACGCAAAGGTGCTCCATACAAATACGAAATTCTCAGCCGTAATTCCTCCATGCTGCTTGTTAAGGCAGACCCGTACGCACAGGAGTATGAATATCGGCCGAAGACAGCATCTATAGTATCTCATGCAAGTGATTTTGACTGGCAGGATAGCGGCTGGATAAAACAACGCACAGATAGTGATTGGCTACATCAGCCCATGTCTATCTATGAAGTTCACTTAGCCTCATGGCAGCGTGACAGTAATGACGACTTTCTCAATTATCGAGAGTTAGCCCATCGCCTGGTGAATTATGTGAGTGAAATGAACTTTACTCACATAGAACTATTACCTGTTTGCGAACATCCCTTTGATGATTCCTGGGGATATCAGACCTTAGGTTATTTTTCTCCAACATCTCGTTTTGGAAATCCTGATGACTTTCGTTATTTCGTAGATTATTGCCATCGACACAATATCGGCGTCATTCTGGACTGGGTACCAGCACATTTTCCTAAAGACGAACATGGACTCAGACGATTTGATGGAACTGCTCTATATGAACATGAGGACCCGCGCCTGGGTGAACATCCGGACTGGGGAACACTTATCTATAATTATGGGCGCAATGAAGTCAGTAATTTTTTACTTTCAAGCGCAGTGTACTGGCTAGAAGAATTTCATCTGGATGGATTGCGTGTTGATGCAGTCGCTTCATTATTATATCTGGATTACTCACGTAAAGAAGGAGAATGGATACCTAATCAATATGGCGGCAACGAAAATATCGAAGCAATCAGTTTTATACGAAAACTAAATAGCGTCACACATGCCGAGTTTCCCGGCACATTAATTCTGGCTGAAGAATCAACTTCCTGGCCTCAGGTTACCAAGCCCGTTTCAATGGATGGATTGGGCTTTTCCATGAAATGGAACATGGGGTGGATGCATGACACACTGGAATATTTCAGCAAAGAACCCGTACATCGCAAACATCACCATAACGAACTTACATTTGGACTTTTATACGCTTTTAGCGAAAATTTTGTTCTACCATTTTCACATGATGAAGTTGTTCACGGGAAATCATCGCTGGTCAACAAAATGCCCGGAGATGAATGGCAGCAATTTGCAAATTTGCGATTATTATATACATACCTATTCACTTATCCGGGGAAAAAACTCCTTTTCATGGGGTGTGAATTTGGTCAAAGACAGGAATGGAATCACAAACAGAGTCTGGACTGGCATATTCTACAATACCCTCTTCACGCCGGTATCAAGCAGTTAGTGACTGATCTGAATTCAATTTATATTGGCAATGACACACTACATCACTACGACTTTGACAACCAGGGATTCCAGTGGGTTAATTGTGATGACCGTGAACAGTCAGTGCTTTGTTATTTAAGGCGTCACAATGAAAAATTCTTTATTATCGTATTAAACTTCACTCCCGTGGTACGAGAGAATTATAATATTGGAGTGCCAGTAAACGGAGTATACAAAGAGCTGTTTAATTCAGATTCCACTTTTTACAGCGGATCAAATATTGGCAATGGCGACCACATAACTGCTCTACAGAAAGAATCCATGGGATACCCTTATACATTACAGCTTACACTTCCACCTTTGGCAGGCATAATATTAACACTTGAATAATTCCTGGATAACTGGAGTAAAAGTATAAAAACAACATCACCCTATAAAATTCTGTTTGCAAGCAGCGAAATATACCCGCTAATCAAAACGGGCGGTCTCGCTGATGTTGCGCAGAGCCTGCCTAAAGCACTTAAAGAATTAGGGCATGATGTACGCCTGATAATGCCATTTTATAAACAGGTGAAGGATCAACTGCCAGATACACGCTGTGTTACAACATTAAAAATCTCATCCATGAATGTTGAGATACTCGAATCCAGACTGCCAGGCACGACCATTCCATTACTTTTTGTAAACTGTCCTGCTTTATTTGATCGTGAAGGAAATCCGTACACAGATGAGAATGGCATTACCTGGCCCGACAATGCCGAACGGTTTGCACTGTTTTGTCGCGCAATTGTAATGACAGCAGTAGATCAGGTACAGTTAAACTGGAAACCTGATATCTTACACTGTAATGACTGGCATACAGGGCTAGCATGCCCGTTATTAACTTTTGAGGAAGACAGACCAAAAACAGTATTTACAATTCACAACCTTGCCTATCAAGGTCTGTTTTCATATGAAACATTTAAAGACTTACAGTTACCTGATGAATTGTGGTCATACGATCGTGTTGAATACAATGGACAGTTATCATTCATTAAAGCCGGTATTGTATATGCTGATTACGTTAATACAGTCAGCCCAACGTATGCTGAAGAAATCAAAACGGCAGAATATGGCGCTGGACTGGAAGCATTATTGCAATATCATTCATCAAAGTTATCAGGAATCATCAATGGTATAGATTTACAGGAATGGAATCCGGGCACTGACAAAAACATATACAGTAATTACACCATTCAAAACCTGGACAACAAGTCAGCCAATAAAACAAGCTTGCAAAAAGAGCTTGATTTAACCGTAAGCAATAACACGCCGCTATTTACAGTAATTTCACGCATTGCCGAACAAAAAGGCATTGATCTAATCATCAACATACTGCCAGAACTAATAAAACTTAATGTTCAAATAGCAATTCTGGGGTCGGGCGATAACGCTTTAGAAAAATTGTTGTTAACTGCTGCAGCCAGATACAAGCATCAGCTTGCTGTAAAAATTGGCTACGATGAAGTACTTGCACACAAAATAACAGCCGCAGCAGACTTTTTCCTGATGCCCTCACGCTATGAACCATGTGGCCTGAATCAAATGTACAGTCAACAGTATGGAACAATACCTATCGTCCGCAGTACTGGAGGACTGGAAGATACGGTCATCGACAATAATTCGATTACAACAGACAACTGCAACAGTACAGGCCTAAAGTTCACCTCCGAAAGCTCAGCCGAGTTACTCAATACAATTGTACGTGCTATAGACATATATAATGACAAAAGTATTTTCAATATAATCCGAATAAACGCAATGAAGCAGGATTTTTCCTGGACCAACAGTGCAAATCAATATATTGACTTGTACACAACCGCCTGCTCGAAAAGTTAGCTATAACAAACATACGTATTCTGAATTAATGCAACGCATTACAACACAGATTAAATTGAGGTATCGTTAAATACAAAGAAATACACGCTTATCCCCACTCGTACTAAGTAATTGCCAATTGACCAATATGTTATCCTGTGTGACTTAATTAAATAATTCCAGCCAACAATTCATAATTAACAACGATTAATCAAATTTTACCCTACGAGATTATGACATGATTGAATATATAGATATCAATAAAATCACTTCTGAATACCTGCTTCCATGGTCAATAAATATTGCATTTGCCATTATGATACTAATCATTGGAAGAATTATTGCAAAAATAATTATAGCTCTTCTGGGCAAGCTTATGCGACGTGCAAAGATGGAAGATATTCTTATTAATTTTATTCTGTCTATAACAAATGGCTTACTCATGTTATTTATTATTGTTGCTGCCATCGATAGACTCGGAGTAAATACTACGTCATTAGTCGCAATAGTAGGCGCAGCAGGATTAGCAATTGGTTTAGCGTTACAGGGATCGTTACAGAATTTTGCCGCAGGTGTCATGCTAATAATTTTTCATCCATTTAAAAATGGTGATTTTATAGAGGCAGCAGGCACTACTGGCACAGTTGAGAAAATTGCCATTTTCAGCACTATCCTTAAAACACCTGATAACAAGGAAGTGATTGTGCCAAACGGTGATATATACAGCGGAACAATTACAAATTATTCAGCTCGACCTACTCGACGCGTTGATATGGAATTTGGCATTGGCTACGACGATGACATTCAAAAAGCCCGAACAACTATCCAGAGTATTTTAGAGGACGACTCAAGAATACTTAAGGACCCGGCACCACAGATTGTAGTATTTGCACTCGCTGATTCCAGCGTTAATTTAGCCGTGAGACCATGGGTAAACAGTAGTGATTACTGGGCGGTTAAATGCGATATCACCGAAAAAGTGAAAGTGACATTTGATGCAAAAGGAATATCAATTCCTTACCCTCAGCTTGATGTCCATATGAATAAGTTGAGTACATAGCAATACAATAAACAGCACAATTAATTTACGTACAAGTATCTGGAATCTTTATAATTTCCAGATACTTGCAGTTGATATATGCAGTATATAACTGGCAGAAGATTCTTTTATATTGCTTCAGGCTTAATAGCTTCTTTCAATCCACTTTTTATATGCAAATCTCGTTGCGGGAAAGGTATTTCAATATTGTGTTCTTTAAGCGCGGTTTCTATCTCCCAGGTGTAGATTGCTTTCCAGGAACCAGGGGCTGCTCTACCCAACTTCGGATTTAGCCAGACTACAAGTTCAAAATTAAGACTGCTATCTCCAAACCCAACTAACCATACTTGTGTACGCCTGTTAACACCATCGTCATATGAGATATCAACTTTCTTTGATGCCTCAAGTACTACTCGCCTGACGAGTTCCTTATCTGTTCCGTAGGCAACACCAAAAGGAACATGGATCCTGACAATCGGCTCGTTCAACGTATAGTTAGTCACTTTGGCAGTCACCAGTTCAGAATTTGGCACAATGATATCCAGATTATCCAATGTATTAACAATGGTACTTCTGACATTAATATCGCGGACTGTACCTTTTAGACCTGTATCCAGTTCAATAAAATCACCGATTTTGATGTTATGTTCAAAAAGAATGATAATTCCCGACACAAAATTATTTACAATAGACTGTAATCCAAATCCAATGCCTACACTTAACGCACCTGCAACAATTGCAAGATTGGTAAAATTAATACCTATTGATGAAAATGCAATAAAAATACCCAGGACAATCGAAGTGTAAAAAACAACACGACTAAGAGTATAGAAGGCAGGTGGAATTTTTCCTTCTGAGTTTGTATTGTACTTTATAATACTTTTTTGCAGAAATCTTGCTACGTAGAACGTTGCAAATAATATTAATACTGCACGTAAAATATCCCAGGTCGTAACAGGAGCATCACTTAATTCAAATAGCCTTGCATTCAACAGCGCCCATATCTTTCCGCCAGTCTGATCAAACAGATACATTCCTGTTGTTCTTAATTTGAATATCCAGCCCTTGGATTTACCCAAATTTTTCTCTAGCAATGAAGTCAGCTGCTGGAGATTAAATGTCGTTTTCTCGAGCCCAGCTAGCGCCTGAACGGTTTCTTTTATGACAGATATTCTGTCATCAATGAGTTTTCCTGCCTGTTTATTCTCATCTTTTGCAAATCCACTGGAGAGTAGTTCTTCGATAGAGGTTCTTTCATTAGTTGTCTGGGCTACCCAATGCTCAGTTTGCGTCTTTAAATTTTTAAGAAGCTGAATATTATCATCAAGAATTTCAATTGGATCATCTTCAATATCTGAATTATCACGCTGCAGAAGTATCAAAGACTTTATTGATTTTAATATTGAAAGCTTCAACACATAGTCTTGTTTTTCAATTTCAGCAATAATAATACCCTGTTCAAGCAGTTGCTCGGTAAGTCTGGTCAAAAAATCCAGCCCAATTACATTTGCATGAGAATCTCTGGCGAGAATCACCTCATCATTTAGACGTTTAACTTGCCTGTCCAGTTTCTCAGTTTGTTCATCTAGTGCATTTAACTGCTGATCATCAGCAGTTATTCTCACTGACGCATAATCAATTTCTTCTAAAAGCTGTTCAAGCTTTTCCAGCAAAATATCGGATTCTTTTTCGCGCTCAGGAGACTGAATTTTCCATAAGTACCAACTCAGTCTGTTTGCCATAATAGTCAGACCCAGTTTTAGTTTGCGCTCAGAATTATCTTTAATATCGTGATATTCAACAAACGTTTGAATTGCTTTTTGCTCAGCTTTCGCCGCCACGTCCGCTTCATTGCGTTGAACTAAAAGTATTCGATCTCGACTTGCCTTAAGTTCATGATAATTTTCAAACAATGATTGAAACTCACTTACGCTATAAGATAGTTTTTCAACATGAACTATGGAATTATCCGGTTTAGCTGCGCTTGCATGTGCAACTATCTCGTTCAATGTCAAATCAATCTGTTGTACCAGGCTGTATAGCTCTTTCTTTAACTCAGGACGCAACACATCTACGGATTTATTAATAACCGTTTTTAGATTTAAAGCGCGCTGATCCAGATCCTCATTTGATATCTCGATATAGCGCCACCACCCATTCGTCAACGTGAATGGATTTGGGACAATATTAACAGTTTCAGCTTTGTCATTTGCCGGGAATAATAGTGGATTATTTGCCAGCGCGGCATTAAACAATAAAAGCAGTACGACAAATGCAACTCGAATCAAAACCATTTAAGCTTTCTCAATATTATTATTAGTACAATCTCTACAACAAGCATTACACCCAGGGCATAAAAATATCCGTAATGTAATTTAAGCTCAGGCATGAATTCAAAATTCATTCCATAAAGCCCCGCAATAAAACTGAGCGGCAAAAAAAGCACAGTAACTATTGTAAGTGGCTTCACAATTTTATTAACACGATGCGAAGTAATAGAAATATATGCATTGATCAGATCATTACAAAGACCCTGGTACATTCTTGATAAACTCAAGCCTCTTTCTGCTTGTTCATAAACATCTATCAATTCATGTGCTAACTGATCATTACTGCCCTGCTTCTCATTGGCAGAATATTTACCTGCAACCTTTTCAAGGTATTCCAGATTACGCACAATTTTTCGAAGCGAGGTGTTATACGTTGTAAGGTCCGGAAGATAAGTGTCTTTATCATCTGAATTTAACGCATCTTCTATTAGCTCCAGTGAATCTTCAATATCTAAAATGCAGTTTATGTAGTCATCTGCCACTTTACGAAAAATCTTGTATGAAATATTATTTTCAGCACGAGCAAAGTCAAATTTATTATTTTTATAATCCTCCCATATGTCTGACAAAACTTTATTACCAGTGTCATTTATACTGCGTGTGACAATAAATCTTTTACCAACAAAGACAGATAGCTGTTCAAATTTTAGAGATTTTCCGTTTTTCGTGGAATGTATGGTTCTTAGTAAAATATATTCGTAACCCGGGAATATCTCATACTTTGGCGGGTGCCTATCTCTTAGACTATCTGCAACAGATAACTTGTTAGGTGAAAATAGCTTCTTAAGTATATTTGTATCTTCAACCTCTTTGCCCTGAACATTCAGCCATAAAACATGATTATCCTGTGACTGCCATTGAGATATAGCCAGCTCCGGATCTGTTTCAACAGTTTCATCGCCTCCAACTCTATAGCTGATTGCTCGAATCATTTATACATTCCTTTTACACATGGTTTGAATACGCAATTGCATAAACGCTGTTCTTGTGACCTTGGCCAGCATCACATCAAAAGAACATAAATCCAGATATATTTTGCTCATTGCATTAATTATCATTCTAATACTTTTCATCTGCTAATATATCATTACTTCCAGTCAAAAAATGTAAAACATAAACATGAAGAGTTCGCGCAAACTAGGTCTGGCACTGGGCGGAGGCGCCATACTTGGTGCAGTTCATATTGGGGTGTTAAAAGCGATAGAAAGTCATAACATTGAGGTTAGCTGCATATCCGGTACCAGCATAGGCTCTTTAATAGCAGCCTTATATGCGTTTGGACACAGAGCCTCTGATATTGAGAACATTATTTCAGACATTGGATGGCTGGATATCTCAAGACTCGCTTTATCTAAAAAAGGGTTACTGTCCAACCAAAGACTTGGCAAGCTGATCAGGAAGCATGTAGGCAATAAAACGATTGATCAGGCTGATATTCCTCTGGCAATTGTTGCCAGCGAACTTATCAAAGGCGAGAAAATAGTACTCAAGGATACGGATGTTACAAGCTCAGTCATGGCCAGCACCTGCATCCCTGGAATATTTACACCAATAGAGATCGATGACATGGTACTCGTCGATGGAGGAATCCTGGAAAATGTCCCGATCTCGCCGCTTAAGGAATTTGGCTGCCAAAAAATTATCAGTGTCGACTTAACCAATATAAAGGGCGTTGCACCAAATAATATATTTGATGTGCTGTTGAATACCCTGAATATTGCTCAAAAGAATGCATCCAAATTACAACAAATCGATGCAGATATTATCATTGCCCCTGATTTATCTGACTACAATATGTTTGATCGAAAGCAGGTCCCCAGCCTTATCAAGGAGGGGTACAAATGCGCGATGGATGCTCTAAAAGACTGCTAGCGACATTCAAATCTACGAGAATTTTTTATCACTGAACAGATAGTCTCTAAGCTCTTCATCCATTTTCTTGTCTTTACGTCTTATCCACTCCAGCACCATAGCGGCATGTTCTTTTTCTTCATCTCGATTGTGAATAAGAATGGCCTTCAGTTCTTTGTCTGTACAGGCATCTATACGCTGATTATACCAGTCCACCGCCTCCAGCTCCTCCATTAATGAGGTAATTGCACGGTGATAGTCCATTGTTTCAGGCGTTAGTGATTCTATAGATTCATGATAACCTTCATTAGCCATTACAAACTCCTTAATAGTTGGGTAATTATTTTGAAATAGTTTCTACAGGCTGATTCTCTGAATGAGAATCATAGTGGAGCATATTTTCGATCAGTTCTGCCAGCGCTTTATGCAATGTCGCAACATCTTTTTCTGCCATTAACCCCAGCCCTCCAAGCACAGCACCTTGCGCAGGCACCTCTGCCTTTAGAAGAAGCTGCTTCCCTTCATCGGTCAAGTGTATTCTCACGACACGCTGGTCCTCTGTTTCACGTTGACGTTCGATGAGTTGTTTGTTTTGTATTTTATCAAGCATATTGCTTGCTGTCGCTTTCTTGATACTTAACTTTTCAGCAACATCTGATACCCGCAATCCAGGCTGCAGACTCAACTCCCGCATAGCCCAGAGCTGAGATGCACTGACTCCATAATGCTTCTCAACATGACTGGAGTGCTTTTGAATTGCCTGATAAACAACACGAAAGTACTGGATGATCTCTTTTTCTATTTCAACACGTTTCGTCATTATATGTCACCTCTACACGCCACATGTCTATGACATGAATATTCAAGGGTAACCAGTAATTACATGATTACTTATTGAATGAATTTTTCAGTTTATCCAGACTAGACTGAAAAGCATTCCACTGTTGGTCAATCTCACTAATCAGTTGTTTTGACACTTTTTTTGAATTGTTTTTAACATTTTCCAACAAACTTTCCAGTGATTTGATTTTTATTGCCAAATCTTCTTTCTCATGCTCGTGTAATTTTTTCAGCTCAGACTTCCATTCATCAATCTGCTGACTGAGTTTTGCTACCCAGGCTTCATGAGCATGTATGTTATCAATCGTCACATCTGCCAGTGCGATACTTTCTCGCGATGCCGGATTTGTTATTTTTGACTCAGACACTTCAACGTAGCCAAAACAGGACCCTTGATTTTTGTCTGTAATCAGCTCTATTAGCCCATCATCAAACAGCTTTTCATCCGTCACAGAAAAGCTCCATTTGAGCGGCTGCACTGTGCGTGAATATAATCCATTCTCATAAGCATATGTCTCTACGAATTTATTTGCTTTGTCGACAATCTCATCCGTGGACTGTTCAAAGAATTTCTGCTTATGCGCTTCCTGATTTAGTGCAATACAGATGTCACGTATGGACTCAAATTTTTTCATTGCCACTGATCGTCTTACGTCGCTTTGTACGTTTGGACTAAACATGTGTGGCTCCTTTAAGTTTGAATGTGTATACAGCCTAACAATAATATTGGTATTGTGCAATACTTTATTGTATAAAACTATATTGTACAAAACCTATTTCACAGGATTAACATAATAATTAACTTATAACTTACGGTTATATCTATATTTAGTATTCTTATTGAGTTGCAGTGATTTAGCTGTGGGATATATACAAATGATTATCCCAATGCCACTTTTGAGACGCGTAATAAACTGTTGATGTGAGGTCATGACTGAGTTCAGTTACAGCACCAGTACCGTCACTGATTAGAAATCTGGCCCTGCCATCAACCAGACAGGCAACACCACAAGCATCTGCCTGGCCATGCGCACCTAAATACACACCATCATCTGACCAGAGTGTTGTTAAGCCAGCCCGGGGTGAAGAGACTAAAAACGTGCTGTCGTCATCACTCAACACGACACTGCCACAGTAATTTCGCAGGCGAGTCTGAACATCATCGGGCGCAGTTAGCAATTTTATCGGTTCATCATCACGCTGAATTGCAATTAAAGGCGGATGAATGTTGGCGGCTCCCTGAAATTGCATGGCAATTGCAACAGTGTTGCTGGAAGAAATATCAATATGGCGTATGCTAAGTTGATGCAGCTCGGGTTCCAGCTCATGTTTATGCAGCAGACGTCCACTTGCAATATCAATATATGCCAGGTTAGGACGCATACTATCGAGGTTTAATTTTACCCGGGGTGAATCAGGATGCGTGTCTATTCCTCCATTCGCAACCACTAACGTTTTACTATCGGGAAGTAACTTGATTTCGTGCGGCCCTACACCGTAACTTTCAAATTCGGCGACTCTTTTATAGTTGTCATGTACATCATAGACACCGATGACACCTTTTCCTTCTTCATACGCATTCTCACTACATAACAATGCTGCACCATCACCGGTGAACACACCATGACCATAATAATGACGTTCATTCGGCGCATGAATTTTATGCATGACCTGCTGGGTTTCCAAATCAATAATCCACACAAAGTCTCCCGGGCGGCGTGCAAACACCGCTGCCAGGCGCCCGTCTCTCGTCGTACTTACGCCATGCCCTCGCTGCGGAAGTAAAATATCAGCCTCTGTTTTATTCTTATAGTTAATCTGGCTAAAAAAATGCCGACCTTCATGGTCACTACGGCAGCTCAGAATTCTTTGAGTGTCTGAGTGAGCAGCAATAGACGAGACATCCAGGAAAAACAACCCGGAACTCATCGCAAGAAATTGCCTTCGACTAATCTCCATCTAGACTATTAAACCCTAATGAAATTTCAAGTGTGTCTGTCAGGTCACTGGCAAGCAGTTTTTTAAGCTGTGATAATTGCTCTTTTAGACGCACAACTAAAATGCGTTTTTCAGCATTGTCAACGGCTTGCGAGAGTGGAACGTCAATATTTCCAAGCGCTGTTCGCGATGACTCAAAAGCCATTTCAATTTCCTGATGCAATGGCTGGCCTACGAGTTGCGAAGCAAACGAGTAGCGATAGAATTCATGGCATGCATTAAGGTTTTCTGAAATCGCCATCAGTGCACTCTGACTACGCCAGCCTTCAGAACGTTTGCCACGTGCTTCATCTATACTAGAGCCGAGTGGCAAATCAAGCTTCCTCGTAATTATGATCTCCAATTGAGTATACAGAGCATTGATCAATTCTCCTGCCAGCTCTGCTTCACTTCTATATAAATAATTATCCTGTCCTGGATTCAGGAACAATTCAACATATGAACTTGAACCTGATGTCCATTCTGCAAGGATATCATTTGCCATTGTCTGCAAATTACCTGTGATTTTTGTGATCAATCGACACTGCGCATCATTATCTTCAGACTTTGAGTAAAGAATTTGTTCAAGCGCACTAAAGCCCTGTATTGCTACACTCTTTTGAGTTATATCAAAATCAGAAGCACTTAATGCAGAGCTGTTATATAAGTTGTACAGCTGTTTTCTGATCGTTCCTCGCTTGTCAGGCCAAAACTCGAAACGTCGATCACGTGAAAATGCCAGTACTGGCCCGAATCGAATATGCTGGGCTTTTTGCCAGGCCAGAAAAGACTCATTGGCAACACGTTGCATTGTTTCCCGATCAACACCACGCGGATTTGAACAGTATTTACTGGCAGTAATATTCAGCTTGTTTGTATGTTCAGCCAGATTTCTGTAAGTCGGTATCAAGTGCTTCTCAATCATGACATGCATATCATAAGCATGTGACTGGGAACTCATCACCACAACCAGTGCTAGTATAGTAATTTTAAACATTAAAGACCTTCAAGAAATGTAAGTAATTGTTTACGTGCTGTCTGATCCAGCGCCAGTACTGAATCACGCTGTGATTGTGCTTCGCCACCATGCCATAGTATCGCCTCCATTATGCTGCGTGCACGGCCATCGTGCAGATAATAATATTTCTCTTTGCTGTTAACAGTAGATCCTATCCCCCACAAAGGTGCAGTCCGCCATTCTCTGCCGGTAGCATCCCCTTCTGGCCGGTTATCCGCCAGGCCCTCACCCATATCATGTAACAGCATATCGGTATACGGAAAAATTTTTCGCTGATGGTTTTCTTTAGCCTGGGTTTTATTGCCAGTGATATATTGGGGAATATGGCAGCGCTGGCATCCAATCTCATTAAAAAGCTTTTCACCGGCTTCAGATTTAGATCTTGCAATTTTTTGTGTAACTGGCTGTGACAAATGTGTGATGTATAAATTGACTAACTCAACAACTTTGTAACCAGCTTCAAGCCGATCATACTCTGGACTGTTCCCATTGGGTGCCAACTGACACTTCACCTGTTTGACCGTGCAGTCACCGCTCGCATCGTTAAACAGTGGCACAGATAAACCAATGTCATTAAGAAATGCATGCTGGACTTGTTCATTAATACTTGGCATCCCGGCCTTATAACCAAAACGACCCAAAGACACCTTAGACTGACTATGGCTCCACACCCAGTTTGGTCGACCGGAAATTCCATCATCATCTTTATCTTCAGGATCAGCGTGTTTAAGTATATCCTGCTCGTCAATTGCTTCCAGCAATCCAAGACCAGTAATTTGCGGCGCCAGGCGTAACGAGAAACGTGCCTGAGGATGTAGTGGACCGTAACCCAACTCGTTAATCTGGTAGTCGGGTTTGATCAGTCTTATAAGACTGCCGTCTGCAAATGTCAGTGGATGTTCCGTATATTCTACAGTTAACTGATATTCTGATGGATGCCCGGGAATGGCAAAGTTTTGCAACTGAATGCCATATACCGGCTCGGGCACATTATTAATGCGCTTTTCCAGTAATTGTTTTTTATCATTCTGATCCTGGGGCGGAATGTCTACACGAACCAAAAATCCTGTACTTCCTGTAAAACCTGAAGGTACGCCTGCCCGGCCGTTATCAGGATGACATGCAGAGCATGACCTGGCATTGTATAGTGGACCCAGCCCATCTGCATTATGTGTTGATGAAGGCGCTGTCACCCATGTACGCTCAAACAGGCTTTGGCCTAATTTAATATTCAGGCGAGTATCTTTATCCAGGCTGACAACGGTATTAGCGTTTTGATAATCTTCAACACTTCTGGCAACGCCTGTACTTATACAGATCAACAGTACAGATAACAGAGTAATCACATAAAACTTTCTGACACTACTCATACCCACTGTTACTTATTCAAGCAAATGTTCATAGCGTTTGTCGGTCAGTGTTTTCATAAACGCTACCAGCGCATCGATGCGACGATCATCCAGTGCAGGGCCTTTTTCAAGCTCACTTAATGCAACTGTCTCTGCCACTTCAGGCTTTTCCCACTGTTTTCCGGTTTCAGGATTTATCTGACGCTTTGCATTATTACTGTTAAATTTATTGTAAAACAGAACGACTGTTTTCAAATCTGAAAACACACCGTTATGCATATAAGGCGAAGTGACAGCGACATTTCGCAATGTGGGAACCTTGAACTTACCAGCCTGCCGCTGGTCATTGACATTAGGGTTTGAAGACAGGCCCTGGTCTACATAGCTTGCATCAACACCATTCACTGCTCTCGCAGCCTTATTCACAGGAACACCAATATTATGATATTGATAATTGCTAAAAGTTTCTCCTTCACTGTGTGGTGTGCGCTTAAGCTGATGACAGATATTACAGTTCGTAAATTGCTGGGAGAAAAATAAAGTCTTACCCAGCTCTTCCAAATCTGTCATTTCATATTCACCGCGCAAATAACGATCGTACCTGGAATCAAACGGTGAGAAAAATTCGCTTTTCTCAAATTCAGCAATACTCTCTGCCATGGCACGATAAGCCTGATCAGTATTTTCAAAAATATCATCGCCAAAGCGTTTTTTAAACGAAGAGACATAAGCCGGATTTTCCTGAAGGCGTTCTACAACACTTTCTTTAGTGGGCATGCCCATTTCGACTGGATTCAGAAAAGGTTCCTGCGCCTGCTCGATCAAGTCGTGCGTGCGTCCATCCAGAAATTGCCCACCAACATAATGCTCATCATCATTTAGGAAAAACTCTGGGCTGAATACAGCATATGAAATCGTTGGGGTATTTCGATCACCCATTAATTTCCCGTCAAATCCAAGTGATACCGCTCTACCGCTTGCATTATTGCGGGGATCGGTAAAAGCGAATTCCGGAGAATGACATGTGGCGCAGGCCTGACTTCGATTGACTGACAAACTGGTATCAAAAAATAACGCACGACCAATTTCTTCCAGGGAATCAGCAGTCAAGTCAGAATAGCCAACCAATGGAAAAGCAAGACTAACGCAGGTGAGGATACATTTTATTAAGCGTAATTCTTGCATTTCCTGTTTATGAGTTTGTTTATCGAAAGTGCTCCCTATAATTTTATATGAACAAAAAATTTTCGAACTAATTTATATTGCCTGGTGCATCGAGACTATCAGAACCTTCAAACGCAATTGATTCCAGCTCCATTGCAATGACTGCTTTTTCTATTGCTGACGTTTGTGTAACCAGCGCGTCTACGGCTGCTTTTATCTTTTCATTTCCACTGGAATTGCCTTCTCCCAGCATCTGATCATATGCCTCACCCGCTTGTGCAGTATCTACCAGCACCTGCATCCTGGCGATACTGGCATCCAGACTTTCAAGCAAGGCTTCATGCACTTTGGCATCCTGCTTTACAACCAGATCAGCCAGACCTGGCCCTGTCATTGTTGTTCCATCAATACGCCTGTAACGTCCAGTGTAGACATTTCGAATACCCACTGCATCATAATAGTGGGACCAGTGTGTATTATCACTAAAACAGTCATGCTCTTCTTCTGGATCATGCAGCAACAATCCAAGCTTCATCCGCTCACCTGCAAGCTCGCCGTATGACAAGCTACCCATGCCAGTGAATATTGTCGCAATATTTTTTTTCAGATCACCTGATGTGATTGCATTACGCGCCTCACCACCTGCTGCCCATTGTCTGGACATCCATTGCAGATCATCAACTAGTAAATCAACCGCAGCTTTAAGGTATGCTGCACGACGATCGCAGTTACCACCAGTGCAATGATTGACATCATAATCACTTGCAGGTCGTTCGCCTGCGCCCGCTTCTGTTCCATTTAAATCCTGCCCCCAAAGCAGAAACTCGACAGCATGGTAACCAGTAGCAACATTCGCTTCCACCGCATCAACTTCATGCAAAGTATTTGCTAATAATTCTTTTGTGATTTTGGTAGCATTAATTTTCTTGCCACCAATCATCAACGTTTTATTTGCAATAATATTTGCTGTATAGAAAGGGTTTTCTTCTGACTCATCGCCATAACTTCCAGCAGTATAATCAATCAGCCCTTCATCAAGCGGCCATGAATTCACTCTACCTTCCCAGTCGTCAACTATTGCATTCCCAAAACGATAGGCTTCTGTCTGCATGTAGGGCACTCTGGCAGCTTTCCAGGCCAGTTTGCTTGCATCAAGATTTTTCTCTGAAGGATCATTAATAAAAATATCTACACTGGATTGTAAATCTTTTGCCGCTTCAAGCGAGTCGCTGTACATTGCGTGTGCAAGATCAGAATAGTGTGATAACACTGAGTACAGTGTTGCAGCCTGCACTTGCCAGCTGAGTAATAATCCTAAAGAGAATATTAATAATTTCTTCATAAAGATATCCTTGTTAATTTTCAGAATTCAGCTGCAAGGTAAATAATGACTGGATTGTCACCACTTTCACCGCTCTATTCTCTTCATCGCTGACATGATTATTTGTTAATATATTCCGTTATAGCCAAACCCCACTTCAAATAGCAGAATTACTGAACGGGTAACCGAGAAATGCTAATGCGAATGAGAATGATTGTCAATTTTTAAACTTGCTCTGCTTCTCTCAACACATCGAGTCGAATAAAGTTAAAATAGACAAACTCAGAAACAAACAGCCATCAACACTAGCAACTGTGAGGAAATGTCCTCGACGCATCTAACAATTCACTGCATACCTCGCTAGAAACGCTGGCGATAACCACACTGGAGATAATAATTAACATTAATATTAAGCGTGTCGAAGATGACATCTATCAACTTGCACAATTTGGATACAACCTGGAAGACAGAGGGATTTATCGTCAGGGATTTAGCCCGGCTGACTGGAAAGCAAGAAAATGGCTTCTGGATTACTTTAATCAACATGGACTCACCTCTCATATTGATGGTGCTGGCAATGTGTGTGGTCGATACGGTGATAATGATGCTCCTGCGGTGATTATTGGTTCTCATATTGACTCCGTGCCTGCGGGAGGAATCTTTGACGGAACACTGGGTGTGATTGCCGGACTTGAATGCATTAGAGTTATTAAAGAGCAAAACATTCAGGTTAAACATCCCATAGAAATAATTGCTACCAGTGAAGAGGAAGGTCGGTTTGGCGGCATGCTAGGTGCACAGGCATTAACAGGAACGCTTACACTCGACTGGATAGAAAAAGCCAAGGACGCATCAGGGGAAACATTAATCGACGCCATGCAAAGCTGTGGTCTTGATTATCGTCAGGCATTACACGCACACCGTGCACCGGAGTCCATCAAGGCTTTTATTGAGCTCCATATAGAACAAGGCCCTGTACTTGAAAATGAAAATATCACAATCGGAGTTGTCGAAGGGATATCGGGCGTTTTCAAGTGGCTGATCAAGCTCATTGGAAAAGCCGACCATGCAGGAACAGCACCAATGAATATGCGCAGCGATGCATTTATGGGTGTCGCAGATTTTGCCCATGAAATTCAACGTATTATAGATGAGAATGGGACAGATAAATCACGCTTAACAATTGGACATGTTGAGTTAAAACCCGGTTACGCCCACACCATTCCAGGTGAAGCAGATTTCACTCTGGTTGGACGGGACATGTCTGAAGAGACAATGAAAGAACTTGCACTAACCTGTCGCAAAACACTCTCAGCTATTGCGCACCGACACCGACTCCGGTTTGAATACGAACAAATGAGCTGGTTAGCTCCCAGAGCCTGTTCAACAGATATTATGCATATCATTGAAAAGTACGCGAAAAGTCTTGAATACAGTTACCAGTACATGCCAAGCGGCGCAGGTCATGATGCTCAGTTTTTTACTGAGATCACGCCATCAGGCATGATATTTATTCCAAGTATCGGCGGCATTAGTCATGCTCCAGATGAGTGGTCCCACTGGATAGATGTTGAAAAAGGCTGCAACGTGCTACTCAATACTGTCGTTGATCTGGCAAATAACTAACTATTGGCCGATATTTACTGGCCTGCTTTCCAGGACAACTCATTAGCTTTCTGTTCAGCAAGCTTCGGAATATCCTGTTTGACAAAATGATTGTGCAAGTACTGCACCCCTAGCACATGATTGATAATGGCATCATGTTGCACTTTCATTTCAGAATCAACGGAAGGATCTTCATGGGTTTCAAGCAATGACTTGAAAGCGCTATAGTCAAGATAGCCGGCTTCAGTAATACTTTTTTCGTCAGCCACTTCAGAAATTAAAGTTTTTACATGATCCCACTTAACTGGATCGGTATGCGCTGGAGGCGCCATAAACGCAAACTTTTGTCTCTCATATAATGATTTAGGCAGCAGACCTTTCATTGCTTCACGTAATACATATTTTTCAGTTGAACCATTTATTCTTAATTGCGGTGGGACCTGCGTGGCAAATTTTGCTAAGTGATGATCCAGGAATGCTGGGCGCGCTTCCATAGAGTTTGCCATATCAACGCGATCACCACCCCATGTCAGTATTTGCCCTTCCAGCATGGTTTTAATCCAGACATACTGCGCTTTATCGAGCGGGTGTCGCCCTTCCAGCTGATGATTATCTAAAGTATCAGCGATTGCAGCTCCTGCATCATAGTCTGATAATTCTGATTGCCACTCAGGTGTTAGCAAATTAATAGCCGACTCATGACAGTGCAACCAGTTCTGTAAACAGCTTGGAGTGAAACCGACTTTGCTGTCCATGGCTGTGGAATCAAATTCCTCTCTGGGTAACATGGCACCACGGAATAACTTGTTGCTGGCTTCAAGACTTGCTTGCCATTCGCTTCTCAGCGTCGCTGGCAAATCTTCCATTCCATATAAAAACATGTCTTTTCGAAATGCAGGATAGCCAGCAAATAACTCATCTGATCCCTCACCCGTAAGCACAACCTTGTACCCATTCTCATGTACAGTCTGACTCATTAACAGTTTGGCAACAGCCAAAGTGTTATAAATAGTTCTTTCTGTGTGCCACATAGTACGTGAAAAGTTTTCATACAGATCACCTGCAGTAACAGGCAATATCAATTGTTCCGCCTGAGTGGCACCTGCCATTTCTCTTGCAATACTGGTTTCATCATAATCAGTATTGTCAAATCCTATGGTAAAAGCCTTGACTGGGTCTTGCCTGATGGCAGCTGAAAGTCCCAGTATTGAACATGAATCAATACCGCCGGATAAGTAACAGCCTACCGGCACGTCTGCCTGCAAACGTAACTGAACTGCCTGAAGAAGCTGCTCCTTGACTCCTTCAATATAATAATTTTCATCGTGATGATTTACGTAATCACCTGCGACAGGAAAATCAATGTCCCAGTACTTTTGTGGTGTGATGGTAAGCTTTGCATTGTTTCGTTTAATTTTAACAATATGGCCAGGTGGTACCTGGTATATCCCTTTAAATGCAGTGGACCCGGGCACCATCACCTGAATTAACTGGTGGTAGACTCCCTGCGCCGTCATTTCCCTTTTTACCTGTGGATGTGCAAACAGCACTTTCAGTTCAGACCCAAATACAACACCGCTTTTAGTTTCCGTCCAATATAGTGGCTTTACTCCAAATCTGTCACGCACCAGATACATGCAATCTTCCGTTTTGTCATATAGAGAAAATGCAAACTCACCACGAAGATATTCAAGTGTTTTCTCGATTCCGTATCTTGGATATAAATGCAGAATAATCTCGGAGTCACTTTTACTGATAAATTCTGATCCTGTTGCTGTCAGTGATGCGCGCAACTTCTGAAAGTCGTAAAACTCTCCATTGTGGACCAAATAATAATTCTTATCCCTGGATACAAGTGGCTGGCGACCTCGATCTTCATTCAAATCAATAATAGAAAGACGCGCATGACTAAACCCCAAACCTAACTGTGAAGGATTTTCATATCCGAAATTATCCGGACCACGATGCGACTGAATAGCAGCCATATTCACAAGTAATTGAGCGCTCACCGGCTCATTAGGATCGCGGTGAAATACACCAGCAATACCACACATAAAATTCTCCTTAGGAAATTAAATTATAGATAATTAAACAACGTCCATGACACGTTCAGTACGTTGACTCAGGCAGGTTAAAAGCGCCATACGCAGAAATACAGCACCTCGCGCCTGTGCAAAATACCAGTTATGCGAAGTGTTATCCAGGCTCGTTGACAGTTCTTCTCCACGTGCTAGTGGATGCAATATGATTGCTTCTCTTTTTAAAGGTGAATTCTCATTGAGTCGAAATCTTGTACCAAAAGTTTCAGCTTCGTTACCCATCCAGGCAATAGCATTAATATAGACAACATCAAGATCTGGCAAACACTCATCAAGCTGATTCGTCGTTATGACAGATATACCAGCCTCTTCCAACTGTTCTTTCTGACCAGGGTCAAAAATATCATCACTTTGTTCAACATGAATGATAGTAATATCCTGAATAAAGTCTGGAAAATGCGCAAATAATTTTAATAAACTTCTTACTGTTCGCATCTTATTAGGCACACCAACAATACCAATACGAATCTTCTGATTTTCCATCACAATATTTAACAGCGAGGGACGCCATTTAAATATTGTATATAAATCCGAAAGCGCTTGCGTGGGATGTTCATCTATGCCATTCCCCGCATTAATTATTGGTATACGAAGTGAGTCTGTCATATAGCGCACTGAGTTTTCATCATTATCCCGCAATACAACACAGTCTCCGTAATTGTTAAACATTTCTGCTACATCCTGTAACGATTCACCTTTTGCAATACCGGTCGTTGTACGATCGGTAATAGACATTATATCCCCTCCCAAACGGTGCCACGCACTCTCAAACGACAGGCGTGTACGCGTGCTTGGCTCGTAAAAAGCGCTAATCAGCAATTTTCCCTGCAATGGCGAACTAAATCGATCAGGATTGCTTTCATACTTAGCCGCCAGACGAAACAGCTGCAAAATAATATCACGGTTGAATTGATCAGAAGAAACTATATGTTGCGAAGTTAACTCTTTTAATATGTCACCATCTTCTTCTATAGCTTTTAATAAAGCCTTCGGATGTGCATTACCATAGGTATCAGGCAGGTCACGTTCAAAAGCAGTCATCTCTTCAATTTTACTGGTTGTCACCATATGTCCCTTCGTTTCCAATCAAGAAACAGCAAACTTAGCAAGACTACCGGCGTAACCGATGACACAAGTAGCGCAATACTAATAATTAAATAAAAAAACAAATAATCTATATACATACTATGATTTAGCCATTGTTAGTTTTTGCCATTCAAATGCTTCATCTTTCAGTGCTAATCCAATCAGGCAGATTATTAGCGACACCAGACAAGAAAGAAGCGCTGCAACATAGAACCCAATCTGGAAGAAAGCAATTAAACCACAGATTGTGCCTAGTGCCATGGCCACTCCTGCGTAAACACCTGAAAGCCTGGTTTGGTAAAGCCCAAATACGATAGGCCATATAGTACTTGCAACAAATGCACCTGTGAAATTGAGTAATTCACCCAAAGTGGTGACGCGAGGCAGGCACAACAGCCAGGTTGTAATTCCCAGCATGATTATTATGACTTTACTTGCTTTATAAAGATGTTCCTTGCTTGCACCATCATTGATTAACTTATGATAAATATCCTGCGTAAGCAGATCACTCGTTGCTGCAAGCAAAGAATCCAGACTGGATGCCAGTGCCGAAAACACAACGATAAATACAAACACAGCACCAATACTTCCCAGCAATTCTGCAGCGACCATAGGACCAATCATGTCGGCACTAGGAGGAAAAACATTTAAGTACGTTGCTGCCAATGCGACAAATCCGGTAACGATAGGAATAGGAAGCCACATTAAACCAGCCAACAAGTATGCCTTCTTACCAATACCATCTCGAAAAGCAAATGCTCTTGACCACCAGACATTAGAGTGAAATATTTCACCAATCCCAAAAAATATATTATTGAATAAGAACATAATGGCAGCCGGGAACATCAGGTTGAGCAACTGTGGCTGTTCTACAGAAACACTGGTGTAAATGTTTTGCAGCCCCACATCACGCATACAAACGTATCCGATAAACAGGACACCTAACAGAATAATAATCGTTTGAATATAATCAGTCGCGATGACGGCACGCAATCCGCCTAGCAGGGTATAGGCAACACAGACAAACAAAATAACAGACATGCCAATGTGGTAGTCAAGCCCGCTTAATGACTGGAGCAATATGCCGCCTGCCATGCCTAAACTCACAAGCCAGCCCATAGCATAGAAAAAAGAAACAATCAGAAAAATTATCCAGGCGAACTTACCGTAACGTAAGCGTATAAAATCTCCGCAGGTATAGCCTTCAGGCATTAATAATTTTATTCGTCTCGCCATGGGAGCAAATAAAATCAATCCTAATGCAGCCATTGAATAGCCAATCATTCCCCAGATACCAAATTGATAGGTCAACTGAGGTGCAACCAGCGTTGTATTACTGGTTATCCATGTACCCATTGATGTCGCTGCCGCTAACGCCAGTCCAACATTACGGCCAGCCAGCATGTAATCATCCAGTGACTTGTTTTGCCTGCCTAACCACCATCCCAATGCGACCCAGAACAGTCCAAAAATGATTAATATTAATATAGCGGTTTGCGAAGTAAGCATAATATATTCACGCTTTAGCAGAATATCGATACAGTGTTGCCAGCAAAAACACAAACAATAAGGCACCTAGTACGAATAATTTAATCGCATCAGTAAATTGTCGATGTTTTACGGTAAATGTGCTTACTTCACCAATTATTCTGGCATTGTCTTCGATTAAACGGACATAATACAAGCCGTCGCTAAATCCACTTAAATGTACGGAATTTTGATTAAGCAACTTGATTCTGCGAACAAGCTGGTTAAAAGACGGGTCCATTGCCAGCTGGATTTCAAGTGGTGATGAGTAGTCCAGATCGTCCCAGGAAATAGTAATAAAGCCTTCAGTTGATAGTTGGCGGTCTAATTTAGGGCTCTGCTGGTTCTCAGCGTTTAATACACTGCTTATAAGTAATACAATTAATACAGATATGGTTAATGTTAGCCTCATAATCATACTAAATGATTTTCGTGTGCCACAAAAATCCCAAATAGCACGACAACCATAACAATTTAGGTCCGTTTATACAAATTTCACACTATAATCACCTGCTGGTTTTATGGTGTATATCAGATAAACTAATGCACTAAATTAGAGCCGTATATTCATTAATATAGCTACAAATAACCTGATAGCGTTGTATTAATAAAAATTTATTCCCTGTTCTTTAATTTGTTGCTGATTCATCCATTTGACATAATTGCGCTGTATATACTTCCACCTGCATAAACACTAACCAAATGCGAAACACACAGTAAGCTGTTCTATTACTGGCTCCTGATTCAGGTTCCTCGTTTGGAGCGTGCAATGGCTACACCAAGTAAAGCCACCATCAAAAATCCCAATAGCAAAGATACCACGAGTGTATCTCTCATTTTTCTTCCCATCAGCGGCACAAGGAAATCCCATTTATGCAGTAAAGAAAATGAAAAACTTTCAATTCTCGCTAACGGCACAAGATAATCTACGATAATAGCAGTCGCAGGATCGACAAATACCCTATGCCCCTCAGGGTCGCCAGTGGTAATTTTCCATACAGGAAGACGTTTATTCCTGAAATCATATTCCGGGCTGAAGTTATTGATTAACTCTGCACTCTTTACTGCAACCGAGTCATTGCCTAAAAACTTTTTTGCCAGGTGAATAGACATGTCCTTGTCCTGAAGACGCGCAACCATACCTGTACGCGCATCGATATACATAGATGCCAGCTCAGAAGGTATTCCATTAAACCGTTTTATTCTTTTTTGTTCATCACTTTCGGGTAAATGCTGATTGTCTTTTTTCATAGAGAAGCCAATGCGATACAGTAATGTATCTTCATATTCAACCAGCGACATGTTATTTACGGGTGGTAATTTTTTCTCAATATCAAACACCGTCGATAACTGAATCTCAGTCAATTGCATCGGAGCTGACACTCTCATGCCACGTTCATTCTTTGCGAATTGCTGGAACTGCAAGTGAAATAATCCACTCAGAACAAGAGCACTTAATGGAAGCCACATTATCCAGCCTACAACCCGATGAATACGACGGGGTGCAGGCGTATGGCCAGAAGAACGTAAAAAAAGGAGCTGGAGCACACCGGTAATTAATACAGTCACCAGTATTACCAGCATTACAGTTAACAATACTATTCGTACAATGGATTGTGAGTCCAGCCATGACCACGTATGTAAATTTCTGAAGATAAACTGTAATGTGTTTTTCCAGTGATTACCAAGACTTGACAGCGCGTTTGTCTCAGTATGTATAAATACAGTTGACCCATCACTGGAGTCAAAGCTGATCTTGTATACTGGAAGCAGTCTATTAACCCAGGGATATTCGTCACTAAAATCAGTAATGAACTCTACATTGCTAATATTATCATTACGCTGCGTATAGTGACGCGCAAGCCATATAGCGTGTTGCTTATCGTGATCAATCATTTCACTACCAGTTTCCAAATTAAAATACCGGCGTGGCTGAAGCTCCTGATCAGTCACCTGAACCGCTGCACCTGACTGTGTTGGCACAACTTTAACGAGTTGTGCGCCTGTTAACTGCTGCTTTGCAATGATGTTCTGCATCCTGTCAAGAGATAGATCCTGAATCAGCATTGAAGGTGGATGCATGACCGCAGGTTGAGGCCCAGTCCAAATCATGACTGGGTGCGTCAACGCTGAAAATACAAAAAGCCCCAGACTGATAAGCGCAATATTACGCAACCACCTGTGCAGGATTAAACTACGTCGTAACATGGCTTATCTATCTTTTAGCTAAAGGCTGACTTTCAAACCAAGGTATGCGGATATCGGTTCTCCCGGATGGAGAATTTCATCATCTATACCTGCATTATCTCGAACGCTATGACTCGCGATATATTCTTTATCAAACAGGTTTCTGATTTCTGCAAACATGCTTACCCTTGAATTTGACCACCCTGCTTTTAGTCCAAAAATTTCATAAGCATCTATTTTGTAACTATTTGCAAAATCTGCATAACGTTCCCCAACAAAATCAAACGTAGGTCCCGCATAAAACCCATTTGCATTTCGATATAACACTTCACCTCGCACGATATAATCAGGTGCGGCGGGAAGATCGTTATTTCCATAGACAGGATCGTCATCGAATTCAAAATGATTAATCGTTAGTGCAGCTTCTGGAGCAATCATATGTTTACCTGCCTGATCAATCGCCCATTCGGCACGAATCAAGGCTTCAATGCCTGAATGCGTTGTATCATCAACGTTAGTACTCAGACTATCACCCGGCATTAAAGGGTCTTCTACTGATAAAATTTCATCCTGAATCCATGCATAATATAGTGATAATTCCCATTGCCACCAGTTTGAGTGCCCAAAGTCTTGTTCTCCACGTGTCCCTACTTCAATTACCGTACCATGCATTGCATCCAGCGTCTCTTCACCACCCGCAACGTTATCTTCCAGCTCGAAATTGGTGGGAGGCTCAAACAATTGACTGATGTTGGCATAGACGCTGGCATTCTGCACAGGTTCATAAATCAAACCGACAGTGGGATTTAAGCGCGAATAATTATCATCCGGATTATTTGTGACAATACCTGTTGCAGCGTCAGTAAGCTCTACTTCACGATGAGCAAGTACACCCTGCACACCACCGACAAGTGTCCAGTTATTATTAAAATCCCAGCGATCCACAATAAATGCTTCAATGGTAGATGCGTCATTATCCACTTCTGTCATGAGCCCGTCCCTCTCTCCGCCATCATTACCAAACTGATCGCCTTTTTGAGTGTTTATACCTGCATTCAGACCAATCAGTACATCATGTGCACCTGTTCGCTGGTTGTAACGCATCGAAGCACCAATATCCTTGTGATCAGTGTCTATGAGTAATCCACCAAATACCTCTGTGGGTAACATCGGGCCGGGTCCATCAAAATCGACAAACACTTTATCGACAATGGGATGAAAAAGACGCTGATCCTCATATGAGAGCCCAAATTCAAACATTCGGTTATTATCAATTCGCCACGTGGTTTTATTGGCTATACGCCAGGTTTCCACGTCCAGCTGAAAGTCTCCATTCTCGGCACGAGGTCCCGCCTGGTCACGATCGTCATCCACCTGTGCCTGACTTAATCCTGTCGGTAGTTCCTGGTCGTTATCCAGATAGGTTGCATAAAATCGTGTTACCACTGAATCATTGAGTTTCCAGCCAAAGTTGGAATACACGCCGGTGCGCTCCTGCTCATTATGGTCGCGATAACCATCCCACTGTTTACCTTCAATGGTCAGCAGCCCATCAAATCCGTTATCCAGCACTTTACTTAACGTCGCACGAGCTGCCAGTTGTCCATAGCTACCTGCATTAAGCGATAGTTCTAGCGGCGCACTGTCATAAGCAGTTGGAGAAATGAAATTTATCGCACCACCCAGTGTGCTGGCACCATATTTAAATGCATTAGCTCCACGTGCAACAATGGCATAGTTAGCGCTTAGCGGATCGATAATTCGATTATGATTGTCTCCTGCCGCACTTGTCACAGGAAGCCCATCCTGAAGTAATTTAATTCCATTCATATCGAAGTCTGTAGCATCCAGATTGGAGCCGCGACTTGAAAAAAAGATTTCATCATTACCGGTTCGACTCACTGACCATACCCCAGGAACATAGCGCAACATATCTGCCAGACTAGAAACCTCACCTTCACTAACGTCGTCCATGTTAACCAGCGTTACTCCACCTGGAGTATTTTCAACTTCTTTTCTTAATTCAGAAGCTGTTACTTCTACTTTGTTTCCAGTTTGCACATTTCCCTGAACTTCAATACTCTGAAGCTCAATGACTTCATCATCTGCCGTTGCTGTCGTTATTATTATAATGGATAAGTAAATAATAATACCCAGTCTGATCATCATGCTAATCCCTTTGCTTAAATATTTTGTATACAGATGAATTTATTTTTGCTCGCTATAAATTCATATCATTTATACGAAGATAACATTGACAATAGAGATTAACGATGTGACAAATTGTCACATGACGTTCAATTGAACAGAATTCTGGAATGATATAATTGACTACAAATTTATGTAGTACTATTAGCCTTGTCGGAGCAACTCTTGCATTGCACAAAATGCATGCGACCAGAGTCTAAAAAATTGTGTCAGATTAGATTAACCTGATTATGGAAGTGTTGAATAAAAATTTATAGCAGCATTACCAGTAATTTGAATTACATGGCCAACTGCCAGTTACCTTTTCTTGATGCTTTCAGAAAATTTTCAAATTCATCAGCAGGCATAGGTTTACCTACAAGAAAGCCCTGGAACTCATCACATTCTTCTTGCCTGATGAAATCCAGTTGCTCAGTATTTTCAATACCCTCGGCCACAACAGATAAACCCAGGCCACGCGCCATACCAACAATCGCTTTGATAATGGCACAGTTATCACGATCTTCAGGAACATGACTCAGGAAAGACCTGTCAATCTTCAGCTCATCAGCAGAAAAGTTTTTCAAATAATTAAGAGATGAATAACCCGTTCCAAAATCATCGATTGAAACTCTCAAACCCAGTTCACGCATTCGGCTGAGAATTTTCGAAGACGCCTGTACATTCTGCATCAGTAACGTTTCAGTCACCTCAATTGTCAACTGATGAGCTTCTACATCTGTCGCTTGTAATGTAGTCGCTATATATTCCAGAAAATTTTCATCCTGGAATTGTATAGGTGATACATTTACTGCCAAATGCAGATTTTCATATCCTTTCATTTGCCATTCGTGTAATTGTTGACATGAACTTTTGAACGCCCATTCACCAAATGGTAAAATCAAGCCTGTTTCTTCTGCGATAGGGATGAATTTTTCAGGTGAAACTGATTCACCTCCCGGGAGTTCCCAGCGCATTAATGTTTCAGCACCAATCACATGGCCGGTGTTGACACAAATTTTAGGCTGGTAAACAAGTTTGAGCTGGTCCTTTTCCAACGCACGATGCATCATGTGCTCCAAGTGGAATCGTTCATTCATCTGCGCATTGATTTCACTGCTATAGATATACGGTGTTTTCAGACCATGCTCTTTGGCATAGGCAGTTGCCGCACACGCTTTACGCAATAAAGTGTCGTTGCTGTCACCATCCTGGGGACAGATTGATACTCCCATGCTTGCAGTCACATAAAACTCGCGACTTCCAAAAACAAAAGGTCGAACAAAACACCCATGTATATGGTTGGCAACTTCGACAGCTTCGCTGGCTTCTGAAAGATCTGGCACAATCACCGCAAATTCATCACCGCCAATTCTTGCAAGAAACGGCTTGGATTGCTCCTGATCAGTTTCAGTCCCGTTCGCCCAGTCAATAGATGACTCAAGACGTTGTGCAATTGATTTTAACAGCACATCTCCCGCCTGATGCCCCAGGGAGTCATTAAGCTGATGAAATTTATATAAATCCAAATGTATGACTGCACAACTATGAGAAGTTTGCATGGACTGATATATAGACTTTGTCAGGTTGTTGCCGAACATTTGTCGATTCGGCAGCCCGGTTAGACTATCGTGAAAAATAAGGCTGTCCTGATATGCCTTGGCAGTCAGTATATTTCGTATACGCAATGCCAGTTCACTGGGATCCACCGGCTTACCCAGAAAGTCTGTTGCACCTCGCTCCAGAGCTGTTAGTTTAGTGCCGGCATCAACTGCAGATGTCAAAATAATCACTGGTATATATTTTAGACTTTCGTCATTATGCATCGCATCCAGAATTTCGAATCCACCAATATGGGGCATTTTCAAATCCAGCAATAATACATCTGGCCGCCGCATTTTAGCCATTGCCAAGGCTTTACGAGAATCTGTTGTCGTAGTGAAATTGTTATAACCCGCATCCTCAAGGAACATACGCAACACATCTATCGTTGTTTCTTCATCATCAACCATCATAATTAATGCTTCACGATGTGATTCTTCAAAAAACCCGATCACCTTATTTTCTCTGCGCTGTCTGATTGCAGACATATCCTGTAAAGGCGGATTAGGAATATCAAGACTCTCAGATGTAACGTGCTCAGCGTTATTTTGACTAATTTTTTTCATTATTCAGAATATTCCTGGAAATATTTCAGTTGAATGTATGTATGTCTCATGAACCAACACCCATCTCTTTATTCAGATTATCATTTTCATGTACAGTCTTTTCTATTGGCAACTCAATACGTCGCACCAGATCCAGTATGATTGAAAAACTTGCCTGAATATCTGCATCAGCCTGTTGAGTGGCCGCAGTTTCCAGCGCTGTCGCAGGCTCGGTAAAATCATGAAAACCAACAGTACCTGCAGCTCCTTTTAACCAACTGGCAATTTCCTGTATCTGTTCATATTGATGGCTGTTAATTAATTCGTCGAGTACTGGCAAGCGTTCATTTAAACGTAACAGGAATTTTTCAACAGTCTGGCGCATACGAGGATTGTTTAAAGGAAGTTGACACACCACAGGTGAATTATCCTCTATGACTTCGTTTAATTCTGCTTCTGTATAAGTTGGCAGTGACTCGGTTTCTGCGTTAGCAGAAGTGTTTTTCGCTTCACCCGGTCGCACCAGGCGATGGCTTATCGATTCAAGAGCATTCAGTGATGACTCTATCTGTTTGATCTGACCATTTTTTATATGCATCTCAAGCATTTCTGCCGGCTGGGTAAAGGCGTGAAAACCTACAGTTCCTCCTGAACCTTTCAGCCAGTGCGCAAAACGTGCAACTTCTTCCAGATCACCAAATTCCAGTGACTGCCTGGCATCTTCAAATCGCACTGCAAGCCCATCAATAAATTTTGACACGGTAGCAATGATTGCCGGGTTAGCAGTAGGAAGTGTGCATTCAATCGGTTCATTATTTTCAAGTGGATCAATTACCTGTTCATCAGGAATCGGGGCATGCTCTACATTGTCAATTTTCGAACCATTTAATTTTTCTGCCAGCACTTCTATCAGCTTGTCTATATCTACAGGTTTACTTAGAAAACTGGTAAATCCTGCTGCAAGACATTTCTGTTCAAAGCCTTTCATTATATCTGCGGTTAAAGCGATAATAGGAACATCCAGCCCTTCGTTCCTGAGATTAATCGTTGCCTGATAACCATCCATAACCGGCATTTGAACATCCATTAATATTGCATCAAAGCGATGCACAAGTGCCTGCTGTACAGCTTCCTGTCCATTTTCGGCACATGATATTTCGAGTCCAACATTTTCCAGTACGATTTTTACCAGCTCACGATTTTCTGCACCATCATCAACAACCAGCACTCTCGTACCAGCAGGGAAATGCCAGTTGGCGTCCTGTATATTTTCATTTTGCGTATTCGACATCAAAGCTTCCTCTGGTGTCAGCATACGAATATCATCAAGTGGACCTGTGTTCAAAGTGACGATGAATTCTGTCCCTTCACCCTCCACACTGTTAGCAATAATGTCTCCACCCATCAATCGTGCAAAACGCCGACTGATCGCAAGACCCAGTCCGGTTCCACCGAAGCGCCTGGTCACTGAAGTATCCGCCTGAACGAATGGATCAAAAATAGATTCCAGGTATTCGTCTTTAATACCTATTCCACTGTCTTTAACGCGAATAATATATTCAGGTGTATTGTTGTTATTTTCATAACCCAGATAAACCTGCACTCCACCAGATTCAGTAAACTTGATTGCATTACCAATCAGGTTGGTAATTATCTGTCTTACACGAGTAGGGTCTGTATGAATAGTTTCAGGAATATCATCTGTGATATCAAATTCAAGATTGATTCCCTTTTCCTGTGCTCGCACCATCAGCACTGATATTACTTCGCGTGCAAGCTCATGGACTGGCACAGGCAACAACTCCGTTTCCATGTGCCCAGCTTCCACTTTTGATAAATCAAGCAGGTCATTAATCAGGTGTAGCAAATGCTCACCACTTGAATGAATTGTATCCAGATATTTACGTCGATCAGTCTGAGAACTCATATAGCCACGACGCAATACATCAGTAAAGCCAAGTATTGCGTTCATAGGTGTACGTATTTCATGACTCATATTCGCCAAGAAGTCACTCTTGGCCTTGTTTGCTTCTTCAGCGGCGTCTTTGGATTTGCGCAATTCTGTTTTATTTTCTTCTAGCTCAGTGACATCATCAAGACTTATTAATACACCAGCATGGTCATTGCCGGCACCCAGGACCGGAGAGCAGTTGACGATAAAACTTCTTGTGTTATTTTCTACATCTTTAAGAAGCAGGATTTCATTTCGCAGTAACTGACCATGAGAAAGTGTTGTTGTCCACGGCATTTTAGAGGTTACTGATTCTCCACCTACAGTAAAAAATCCTAATTCTGATGCACGCACGCCTAGCAGCTCATCAGCAGATTTTCCTACAATAGAAGAAAATGATTCATTGGCAAGAACGACATTTTCATTTTTATCTATGACAATCAGTCCTTCTGCCAATGTATCCAATGCCGATCGTACATGAGGTGGTACTGCCTGAGCGGGATCCAGATGGCGTAATACCTGGCCAAGAAAAATTCGGAATGCAATAAAACCTGCTAACGCCACAAATAACAGCAAATGGAATCGCTCATCGTATAAAAGTGCATATACACCTGATCCAGACAGTGGAGTGAAGCGAAGCTCTATTTGACCCCAGTGTTTATCATCTGCATGTACAGGAACTTTAACAAAAGAACTGGTAGAAGCTTTGTCTGATTTATCTTGCCAATGTCGCTCATGGTCACCTACTGCAACGACAATTTCCTTATTCACATCTCTTGCTGCTGCAGATAATAATTCTTCATTACGATCTATCACCAGTCGTAAAGTTGTGCGTAGACGTTCAATATCATTCTTATGTATATATCCTGCACTATTCACAGCAATAGCTTCTGCAATTGCCGCTCTGCTATCACGAATTGCACCCGTTTTATCAGGGACCAAACCAAATGAAAGCGCAACAAGCATTATCGTTACCACGATAAAGCTTAGTCCCAGCGACACATACGTATTTGAGGAAAGATTACGTGTACGTCGTCAAAACCTTTTGGACAGTAGGCGGCCTGACCTAAGAGACACATTAGCTCATCTGGTTTAGTCGTTCATCGTAATGCATTTGTTTGCGCATAGCTAAAGTGTTCCGTTTGATC